>Ga0100385_1000473_pt1 | contig 47974 bp, 27 predicted proteins | sample CryGeymeta201509_FD_81543 | JGI IMG/M metagenome (GOLD analysis project Ga0100385, IMG submission 81543) | Groundwater microbial communities from Crystal Geyser aquifers in Utah, USA - Crystal Geyser metaG 2015-09 | ecosystem: Environmental > Aquatic > Deep subsurface > Groundwater | place: USA... | reverse complement strand
TGAGGAGTTCCAACGATCGTCCCCGTGATCGTGAGCGCAGTGCTGGGGGTCAGGTCCGCCTTCCCCAACGCCTTGGCGATCCCAAAATCAATCATCTTCAGGTAGAGCGCATCGCCTGTGCGCGGACAGATCATGATATTCTGCGGCTTCACATCACGATGGATGATGCCGTGGGCATGCGCGTCATCCAAGCTTGCCGCCGCCTGCCCCAGAATATGCAGGGCGTCTTTCACTGCCAGCGGGCCCGCCCCCAAAATCGTAGAGAGGTCCTCGCCTTCTACGAACTCCATGGCGATGAAGAACACCTCGGCTTCGGCGTCCTCGCCATAATCAAAAATCGTGATGGTATTTGGGTGAGACAGCTTCGAAGTGGCGCGCGCCTCCATCTCGAAACGTGCAGTATTCTTGTGATCGACGCCGTCACGAGGCGCCAGCACCTTGACCGCACAACGCCGTCCCATCGAGATCTGTTCGGCCTCAAAGACCGCACCGTAGCCGCCCTGACCTAATACACGACGCAGCTCAAATCGCCCCGCTAGCGTAGTTCCTAATAGTGTATTGAGGTCGCGCGACAAGGGTCCCCCCTCCGATGCAATGGCTTCCGCTTGTATTACACCAAGTTCCGCTCAACAACCACACTTTGTTGGCGCAGCGCCGAAGAGGACGGCCCGTTTTTCGACGCCCTTACTCCGCAAAACTAGGGGCGTAGGTCTCGTCGCCCGAGAAAACCAGGAAGAGCGACCAACGACCTACGGGTTGGTTGGCTGGCACCTCGATCGAACCTTGGATGAGGCCGCCGGGGCCGGTGACGAATTCGCCAAGGATGGTGGCTCTGGAGCCAGACTGGGTTCCCGGTGGCGCCAAATGGACGGACACCCTTCGCCCCTCAAGGCCCTCTCCTCTCGCGCTCAAACGCCCTCGCACTTCGAGCCCCTTGCCACGATGAACCTCGGGCTCTACCGAAAGCAGAACCAGAGCCGGCACGATGCGACGATCCTCTTCGGGCTCGGTCGACGCATTTGAAGTCGTTGAATTTGCCCCACCATTGGTGCCCCCCTGAGCGCCAGTCGGGTTGCCCTCGCCTGAATTCTGCCCAGGCCCCTCTGGTTTCAACCCATTCGAAACCATGCGTTCCTGATCTTGCACAAATCGCTCGGGGCGAGGCAATGAATCCGGAGGAGAATGCACGGTTTTATCCTGCGTGCTTGCGGCGTTTAACTCATTGGCAGCGCCGCCAAGATCGACCCGACGCCACCCGATCCTTGGCCACAAGACCTCAACAAATGCATGGGCCTCGTTGTAGACGTATTGGGTGGGTATTCCCAATGATAGCGCGGTGATCATGAATGCCAGACTGCGGTGCCGACATACGCCAATTTGTTGGGTGGCGATGCTGAAATACAAATCATCGCCCCGTTGATCTTCAGGAAACGGCCGGCCTTCAAAATTGCGAAAATAAGAAATGAGCTCCACCAAGACGTCTTCAGGAGCCTGATTTCGCCCAAGACCAATGCGGGCCAACACACGCTCAGCCGACGCCTGAATGATGGGGTCGAGTGGTTCAGAGCCGAATGCATCGATTTCAGCCCACGAAGTCGGCCCGAACTCGCCAGTAAAGTACGTGCTGGGCACCGCAACCTTCATGTTCAGGCGCAGGGGCCCAGAATGTTGCGCGCGCACCATGAAGTTGCCCGCGTCATCCACAAAAAACTGCGCGTTCACTGCAGGCTCGGTCTGAACGTCCAATATCTGTTGATTTGGCGCCACGCTTGCGATGGGCTGCATCCGGTTGGAATCCATCTGAAGCAGAAATGTCCCCCAGAAAACCTGAGCATTTTCAGGCAATTCACGTTCTTGCGTCAGCGGACGAGGATTGCCAATGCGACGAACGACATAATCGCCTTTTTCGTCCACAAAAACCGAATTCTGCGAAACGACCCGTTTGTACGGAATCACGCTGGGATCGAAATTTGAAAAGTAGGTCAGCGAATCCACCCGGTCGGTGTTTTCATCGAGCGTGTTCGGCCCGCCGAATGGGCTCAGGTCACCATATGGCTCCTTTAACCGACCGTCAGACAGCGGACCATCGGGCGTGTATACGAGTTCTCCAGCGCCAGCTTCTGACGTTAAAGGAGGCGGAGATGTGGCTTGAGCGACAGGCACTATTTCGGGAGGCTTGGCGTCACCACCGGCCTTCCCACCCGCTGAAAGCCTGCCTGTGAAGAACTCATGCAGCACATTTGAGCCGTCCAAGCGTTCCTGTGCGACCGCTGCGATCGAGATCAGCAAAAAACCAAAAAGCAGGAGTGTCTTCTTTTGCATGCTCTATCGACTCCTGCTCATCGCGAAGGTTTCCATCAATCGTCTTTGAGTGCTGAGATCGGTTTAGGCACAGGCCATCCTTCCAACACCAACGGGTACGACGCCTTCTGCAAACCATAGATCGCCCAAGCTTGTTCCACACTCGTCTTGGCTTCTGTTTTATCCAAGCGTTGCAGGACATTTCCTCGGGCTTCGGCACAACGCGCAGCGGTCAGTGGATCCGTGCCTGCACCAACCGCATTGATGGCCTTATCCGCGTACTTCAAGGCCCGCTTGAATTGTCCCTGAAGCAGCTCGGTTCTAGCCAGCAGTCTAAAAATTTCGCTGACCAGTCGCGGCTCAGCGTGACCCGCCAATTTTTCCAATCGAGAGCCGACCTTTTTGAGCCGTACGAGGGTTTCGTCGAGCAGACTCTCGTTCAAATATTTCTGGCGTGTTGCGAGCGCCGCAAGCGATTGTCCCAGCGCAAGCTGCAGCATCAGTCGGGTGGGTTCGTAGGAATTCCAAATCTCGCCCTCATCGGAAGCCTCGATCACGTCGAATTGACCCACGGCGACCTCGGGCCTGCCGCGCGCGATCTCAAGTCGGCCCTGCAGACGTTGGACTTCGACCTGAACTTTGGTGCCGCTGGCTCCATTCGTGGCCTGAACCAGGCCGTCGATGACACGTTCTGCTCGATCGGTTTCGCCCCTAAGCAGCGCAAGCTCGGCGAGCAGGCGATAGGCGAACACCCGCCCCACTCCGTCGTTTCGATAGGTATGCAGAATACGACGGGCTTCATATTCGGCGGCAAAAAGCTCGCCTCGCCGGATATTCGTCCAGCCCCTCAGATAGAGCACTCGACGATGGTCATACGCGTCGTGGGTTTCGATTTCGTCGCCCAATTCCTCGGCCAAGTCGAACGCCTTGAGGGCCAGACCAAAATCGTCGTACCACATGCGAACCAGGCCCTCGTGCACGAACGCCTGAGCCACCCATTCGGTTTCATCGGCGGCAGCAAAAAAAGCTTTGGCGTCCGCGATCCACTCCAAACAGCGTTCTTTGTGGATGGGAATACCTCCAGCTGCGTGAAATTCCGCAGCCTTTAACCGAGACATTCCCAACAACAACGCGTCGCCGGAGTCCTCGGCGAGCTTACCCAAGCGCGACTCAAGCAACTCACCCTGTCGTGGGTCAAACCAGACGTTCCAATCCACAGCAAAATAGAGGATCTCGGCTTGCGCGCGAACCTCTTCGGTCGCGCTGCCTGGGACGGGTGCTTTCATCCCTGGCAAAACGCCAAACGCCGATCCCTGAAACAACCGATGCGGCATCAACCCGACCCGAGTGAAAGCGCCTGTCTCGTAGGTCATTCCCAAATCTTGAAACGCCAATTTCAGGGATTCCAGGGCGTTGTCGAGCTTTGAGGCCTGCAACCAGACATGGGTCTCACGAAGCCTAATCCGCGCACGCTCAACCGACGATTTCTCGCCCTGAACGCAGTCTCGATAGAGTTCTGCGGCCATCTCGTGGCGGCCAGCAAGTTGTTCAACCCGAGCCAACTCCTCGGTCGGCCGAATCATCGCCCAATCTGGAATGCTGTCTTCGTTTTCGAGCAACCACCGCCAGATACTCGCGGCGCGATGGTACGCGTAACGGGTTTCCGCCGTTTCTGCGGCCTCGACAGCCGCGTCCACGGCATCCGCCACACGGCCCGATTCACGGCGGTACATGAAGAGTTCGTCGGGAGTCGTCTTTGAATGGTGTCGAAGCTCTTCGGCAATACGACCGGCCATTCTGGCCCGTGTACGATCTTCCAGACTGTCCAGAACAAGCTGCCGAATCGGCACCTGGCTCAGCACGAATGATTCGGTCCCAACGGCACGAACCAGCCGCAACTTTTGAAGGTGAGTCAGCGACTCTTCGATCGCCGACACATTCCCCTGAGTCGGAATCACCTTCGATGAAACCTCCTGCTCGACCACGCGGCTCAGCGTTTCATCAGCCAGCGGCGCCGAAGCCACGGCGAGAATATCCAAGATCGCCCGCTCCGGCATCGAGATATCAGCCATCCGCTTGGAATAAATCAGCCGAAGCAAAGACGCCGTGGACGGGTGTTCATCGCCACATTCGTCCATGAGCGACTCAAGGGCGACGTTGATATCGGTCGACTCGTGACTGAGTTCCCGCAACAAAAGTGGGTTCAGGTAAGTGCGGTTAAGCACTGCCTGCGCCTGACTTGGCTTGATCAACGCACCCGAAATTCGTGCAAAATCCTCGGCCTCACGCGCGTCATATCCTCGCGCTGCGACACGGTTTGCGTGAAAGAGCGTAAGGGTCAAGTCACTGCGCAGAAGATGGTCAGGTGCGCCCCGCGATTGATGTTGCCATGTCCCAACGATCAGACATCGAAGGTTACTCTGAGCAAGCAGCTCCAGAAGCAGTGATGCACTGTCCCAACTCGACCACTGCAGGTCGTGAAGAATCAAGAGTATGGGACGTTCCTCGCCCAACCGCTCAAGGATATTGCGCAGGCCGGTAATCGCCGACAACCGCCCTGGCGCGTCTTCTCCGAGCGCCTGGCCGCCCAGCTGGGGAAACATGCAGCTCGCGGCGTCGATGTCGTCACGCAGCGTGTCGTAAACCACTGGGGGAAGGCTCTCAAGCAAGGTCCGAATCGACTCTACGACGCCATCCCACCCCTGAAATGGCCGGCGTTCAGGGTCAAAAAAACGCCCCTTCAAAATCACCCAACCTCGACGTCCCAGCCAATGCCCCAATGCACGAAGCAGGTTCGATTTCCCAACACCGACCTCCCCTTCGAGCTGAACGTATCGCATCGTGTGGTCGGAAGCGGTCTGAAGAGCGTCAGCCTTGATTCGCTCCAGCACCTCTCGACGCCCCACAAACGAGCTGGGCTCTTCAACAATGGTCGCAGGCAGCAAAACCGGACGCGCTTCGTCGCCACTGACGACCTCGAGTACGTGGTGCAAGGTGGGACGTTCTTCAGGTTGGCGAGAAAGCAGTCCGTCGACCACACTTGCCCACGACGCCGGGCAGTCTCGCACACAGTCTGCAAGCGGTGGTGGCGCCAGAGTAGGACGGTCACCTTCAGTCCATTCCATGCGTTCATAGGGCGATTGCCCCGCAATGGCCTCAAACAAAACGCAACCCAACGCGTACGAATCACTCGCGGCACCGACCGCTCCCTTGGCGACCTCGGGGGCAAGAAAAGGAATATTCTCGGGCGTAAGCACCAGCGGAATCGCCTTTTCGGATTCCTTGCCCGTCGCGTACACCAAATGCTGAACGACGCCATAATCCGTCAGCTTCACAACCCCCGAACGGGTCACGCGGATATTCGACGGCCGCAGGCTCGCATGGACCTTATGAAAGCGGTGCAGGTGCTCCAAGCCAGCAATAATCTGCGGGACGAGCTTCTCAAGGCGCATCAAAACCAAATCAAGAACCTGTTCGGCTTCTGATTCTCGCGTGAATTCCTCGACCACCGATTCCGCTTCGAGGGTATCCCTCGGAATTTCCATGGTTGGCGTCGAGTCTTGATTTTGGATGCTGAGGATCCCGTATTCTGCGTATTCGTCCTGCGGCAAACCGTCTTCAGTCAACACCAGCGAAAGCGGATCGGGCGTGACCTCACCGCTGGGAATTTCAACACTTGGTACGTCTCCCGTCGTGTGCCGGCGAGAGTCCAGACGATCAATTTCTTCGGGAGTCGGCGGCAGGCGTAGGAAACTCAGGAGGTCGTAACCGTCGACGAACTCCTCGGTGATCGCCAACCCCTGCTCGCCGATCTTAATTTGCAGGTTTTCATGCGTTTCGCTGACCGGATCCACGAGATGATGAAAACGCGCCAGATTCACGTGGTTCAGGCGAGTGAGTGCCTGAAAGTCGAGTCGGAACTGTTGAATATTCCGTGGTCGCGAGCGCAAGAAAACCTTGAGAACCACATGCTCCATGCGGACTTCGTCGATGACCTCATAGGCCTCGCCAAGGACCCCTCGCCCTAACTCCTTTACGAAGGCAAACCGGGTGTCCACATGTTCGGGTGTCTCGTCGGTCACATTTGCCTCAGAACGGATCTACGCCATCCGCGGTCGCCCAAGCCTTGGGCACCATGCTTTGAAGTTCCATCGGATCGTCGCGATGTCGAAACGCGAGGCCCAGAGTCATCGCACCAAATCGTACCATAACGTAGCCGGGACCATCACACTCGTGCAGGTTGTCTTCGGTGAGCGTCACTGGGTTTCGCGCCAGATAATCGCAGGCCTGCGCGCGATCGAGCAGGATGAGGTTTCGAGTGCAATGCGGACCAAGGAACAAGCTCGCGGGCTGGGTTAACTTCCAGACCGCCATATTGGTATGCAAAAAAGGCAACCCAATCGACTCGGCTTTGGGCTTGTTCTCGACCTGAATATCCGCATTCACGATATGCAGACCCTTAGTATTGGTGCGCACCAACCGGTAGTCGTCGAAGAAATCCAACGGGATGCCGAACCACCTCGCGATCACGGCGACGGACTCGTTCATATCCTCGAATTCAAACTCAATGATTCCTCTTTCCATCACCATCTCTCCGGCTTGTTCCAAGCTGCTACAAAAAAGCCGCCGGTATCGTTCTGGTGTGGCCAAACCCGCATCGCATTCTGCATTCCCGATGAATACTGGCGCCCCTCCCACGACTCGAGTCCAGGGGACGACACGACCCCGTCGATCTTGCAGGAAATCCACTCAGGCTCGAACGGCAAGCGCGCGATGGCGTCGTCGATCACGGCTTCGTTTTCCTCAGGCGCGTAAGTACAGGTCGCGTAAATCACCCTGCCGCCTGGCTTACAGATGCGGAAGGCGCGCTCAAGGATGGCGCGCTGCGACCTGACCAATGCATGCAGAACGTCGGCCGGCGTTTCGTAGAGCGCGTCAGGATTCTTTCTGGACGTGCCCTGACACGAGCACGGCACATCGGCGAGCACTGCATCGTAACGCTCGGTCGGCGTCGGGAAATTGGCGGCGTCGCAGTTGGTCATCACCAAATTCAGCAGGCCCAGGCGATCCGAGGTGTTGCGAATCGCCCGCATTCGGGCGACGCGACGGTCGTTGGCGATCACCGTCCCGCGGTTTTTCAGCGCCACCGCAATCTGCGCCGTTTTGTTCCCCGGAGCCGCACACATATCCACGATTCTATCGCCCGATTTTGGCTCCATGAAATACATCGGCAGCATCGCTGCCTCTTCTTGGATCTGCATATGACCCAACAAGAACTCAATTCGACGGCCAGGATTGTTGGCATGCGCCCCTTCAAGGCGGAAACCGTCGGGCTTCCAATTCAGCCTTGAGTATTCAACTCCTGCGGCCTCGAAACCCTTAAAGAGCGTTTCCGGGTCCGTCTTGAGCGTGTTGACCCAGCCGGTGGTTGGCAATGGCCGTTCCAGCGCGTCCATCAGCGCGTCAAAATCGTCGACGATCTCTCGATAGCGTTCCAGAGCACTCATCACATCAACCCCGCGCGCTCAAAGAGATCGACCACTCGGGTGAGTGGCAAACCAATGATATTTGTGTAGTCATCGCCGTCCATTTTGGAAAAAAGCCGAACGCCATGTTCCTCAATCTTGTACGCGCCTGCGCAATCTAAAGGTTGGTCCAATTCGACGTAAGCGGTAAGCGACTCGACGCTGAACGAACGCATCGTCATGAACGTGTAGACCGCCTCGGTGTCGACCCGACCGTCTGGATATACCAAGGCGAGCGTGCTCAGAAGAGTATGCGTTTTGCCTTGTAGTTCCCCAAGTTGTTCGATGGCGCCATCGACCGTTCCGGGCTTTCCGTAGATCGTGTCATCGATGAAAACCACTTGGTCGGCGCCCAACACAAACATGCCCGGGTTTTTCTCCGCGACCGTCCTCGCCTTTTTTTCAGCCAGACGTGACGCCATCTCAAGCGGAGTCTCGCCGGGCCAGTGTTGCTCTTGAATATCCGAGGGCGCTGTCTGGAATTCAATTCCCAGACGCTCAAGCAATTCCCGCTTGTAGCGTGATTGGGTAGCGAGTATCAGGCCGGGCGATTGGAGCGTCATCGTTGTCCTTCAGGCACTTTACGCCATAACAGTGAGGATCTACGCTTGGCGTAGAAGAACCAAGGATCGGAGGTCTTATGTCAGATCGTGAAACCATACTAGAGAAGCTTCGTGCGGTTCATGACTTTCCAGGAAAGTTCCTGTTCAAAGCGATCGGCCCCAACACCGAAGCATTTATCGCCCAAGTGGTTCAAAGCGTGATTAATGTGGCCGGTCCACATAGCGCGCCGAACATTGATACACGGGTCAGTGCTCATGGAAATCACGTATCGGTGACCGTCACCGACACGATGGAAAGCGCCGATAAAGTTCTGGAAGTCTATGCGCTGCTTCAAGGCATCGAAGGCGTAACCCACGTGCTCTAGAAGAGCAGTTCGTCATCGGGTTTGGGCTCGGCTGCGGCCGGCTCAGCTGTGGCTTCGTCGACGCTCGGCTCCAGGTCCTCGGACGGAGGCGCCACTTCATCATCGGAAGTGTCCATCACGTCCCAGACGTAGAGTCCTACTCCGGAACCGATCACCAGCGCCGATGCGACGTAAAGAATATTGGCGGTCAGGGCCTGACTTTCCCCCTGATCCACCAGATCTTGGTCGGCAAAACCGCGCAGTCGCTCCTGAGCATCCAACGTGTCCATCGTCGAGGATGCCTCAAGACCCATCGCGACTCCGCCAACCGCAAGCGCAACGCCCGTTCCGCCCAATACATATGCGGTGATACGCTTCCAGCTCGTGCCTCCAGCGGCATCGAGTGGAACCATCATCCGAAGCGTCTCGTCTCGGCTGACGCTGACGTCGCCAGACCACGAGGCGTTCCCGTCCTTGAGGTCGATCCTGTGGGTTCCCGGAGTCAAGGTGATGGCGTTGGCCAAGGGCAATTCGCCGACCGAAACACCATCGACACTGACCTTGGCTGGGCGGTCCGACTCCAGTCGGACAAATCCCTGAACCTTGATCGCTTCGAATTCCACCTTCACATTCTTGGTCTTCGACTGCTCGACGTCGACCGAGCCGCTAATGTCTTTTTGGCCCGCCGCGCTCGCGGTGTACTTCACCGTCCCAGCCGGCAACGTCACTGTGCATGGCGCCTTGCAGGCCGCTTTTGCTCCCGCAATCAGGATCGATGAACCCGCAGGCGACTCAAAAACCAACGTTCCGTACTCAGCCGCAATCTGCTGCTGAATCTCGATCACGTAGTTGACGACATCGTCGGCGTTGGCTGCCTCCGGTTTGGCCTGAAGATATTGCTGAAAATATCGCTCGGCTTCCACAAGCTTGCCGCCCTGACGAAAGGCCTGACCGATATTAAAGAGCAATTCATCCCTTCCGGAATACTCGAACGATTCAACGAATTTTTCCGCCGCTGTGACGAAGTCATTCGAATCGTAGGCCTCTTTACCCGCACGGTAGGCATCCTTGGCCTTATCCAAATCACGTCCCTGCGCAAAGGCGGGCGTGACCGTGAGCATCCCCAAGGGGAATGAGGCGAAGAGACCTGCGGCTAAGATTAAAGTCCGAACACAATTCATCAGTATTTTTCTATTCGAAGGGATTGATGATGGTTTCTTTTTTGTCGGGTTTCGACTTTTTCCCGGCGGGCGGGTCGTCCAAAATCGGAATGCTGAAAGGATCCTTTTCAGGTTTCTTGTCGACTTTCTTCTTTTCGACTTTCGTCGATGGCGGTCGTTCAGACTTCGTCGACTTCGGTTCCTCGGTGGGAGCCGCTTCGACCTTGCCGACGGGCTGAAGTTCAAAAACAAACTCCTGATCCACGTCTGGCGTCACTTCGTGAATGGCGGATTCAAACCCCTCGAGGCGCGCTTCAAAAACGAAGATTTCCCCACTCACGTCAAATGGAATCGAAATCGGTGCTGGACCAATGGCCTCGCCATTCAAGTAGATGGTTGCGCCACTCGGCTCGGACGCCATTTGGATGGAAACGCGTTCAGCCACCGGCTCATTATTGGTGCTGGGGGCCGGTGAATCGTCTTCAACCACCACTGGATCCGGCTCCACAACGACGGGCTTGTTTAACTCGATTTGCGGCATGGGTTCGATAACGGCCTGCTCCGCCGCGGCGTTTCGTTTCCTGACTTCGACAAAAACCATCACTGCAATCAGCACCAACATGACTGCAATCGCTAAAACCGGCAGCAATGGGAATTTCTTTTTCTGCTCATCTGCCTGGCCAACCTGTGGCGGCACTCCATCAAGAGCTGGAAACGCACCCGATTGCCCTGGCGCCATGGCCTGAAACTGACCCGACCCAAAACCATTCACCGGGTTCTGGAAGCCGTTAGTTGGCGTGCCCAACGGCCCTGGAAGCGCCGGAAATCCACCTGTCTGAGTGGCTTGCTGATATCCACCGCCGAAATTTGCAGCCGGAAATCCCCCGGAAACACCTGCTGCGGGAAATCCACCGCTTGGGTTCGCAACAGGATACCCACCGCTCGGATTTGCAACAGGATACCCACCGCTTTGGTTTGCGACAGGATACGCGCCACTTTGACTCACGGCTGGAAAACCACCGGAAAGGTTCGCGCCAAATCCGCCACCCTGAGGTGCACCTGCCCCCGTATTATTGAAGTGCGCCGGAGTCTCAGGCAGATTTCGACCCGACGGATTATCTCGTCGTTGACGCTTGGCGATGGCAACCTTGGTGAAATTGTCTTCGATCCACGTACTCAGCCGAGCCACGCTATAACCCGGGGCCAACGCATGAAGGCATCGGTCCAGATCAGCTTTGGCCGAATAGCCGTCCTGATAACGCTTATCGGGGTCTCTCTGAAGAAGCATCATGACAATCTGATTCAGCTCTTCAGGCACTTCGGGATTAAAGACCCGCGGCGGCACAACGTCTTTTGACAAGATGTTGTTGTAGATTTGAAATTCGTTATCACCCTCAAACGGAAGGTGGTTTGTGAGCATTCCGTAAAGAATCAGACCAGCGGCAAAGAGGTCGGCCCGACCGTCGATATCCTTGGCCATGGCTTGTTCTGGCGCCATGTAGAGAAGCTTGCCTTTGATGACGCCGGCCTTGGTGTGATTTTCTTTTCCGCGGGCTTTAGCCACGCCGAAATCGATAATTTTCACATCACCACCGAAACTGACCAGCACGTTGTGGGGGCTGACATCCCGATGAACAATGTATTGGGGCCGGCCATGTTCGTCGGTCTTCGTGTGCGCCACGTGCAAACCTGCACAAATACACCCGGCAATATAGGCGGCGTGGTGCACAGGAACCGTCTGCCCGACCGCCTTCAATTCCTTGAGGACATCGGCGAGATCCACAGCATGGACGTATTCCATGGCGATATAATAGGTGTCGTCGATCCGACCGAGATCATAGACTTGGGCGATATTGGCGTGGTTCAGGCTCACGATGATGCGGGCCTCGTCGACCAACATCGCGATGAACTCTTCGTTTTCGGCCAGATGCGGCAAGATCTTCTTGATCGCGACCGTCTTCTCAAAACCCCCGACGCCCGGCATGGTTGCCCGGTACACCGCTGCCATACCACCGCGAGCAATCAGCTCCTGCAGCGTGTACGGTCCAAATTGTTGGGGGAATTGCTCGGCCATTTCACAAGGTCCAATCGAGTTCGTCCAGTGTGTCGGACGAAGTGTAGACGCGGAACCACTTCTTTACATAGACGTTGAAGAGCCAAATTTCGTGTGACCCCGACGCCATTTCTCCGACCGCAAAAACATGGCCCGCAGATGAACGAACCGCGGAAGTCACGGCGAGCATACCGGGCGGAATCAGTTCCGTCACCGTACCGTTAATCGTCGTCCAAACCACTTTGGAGGCGAGTGAACCATTGGCAATCATCAGAAACTGCCCGTCATAACGCATGAGGTCGACTTCGGACCTATCAGGCCAAACCGGAATCGTATCCACCAAGTTGGTATAATAACCAAGGTCGCAGCTCGTGCACCCCAAAGGAGAGCCGGTAAACGCCACAATCCCGTTATAGGCATCAGGGATGCTCCGGACCTCGACACCGACATTCAATAGAGTGAGCAAGAAATCTGGGGAGACACGGCCAATCACAATATCCCAGCGACCATCACGCAAAATCGATGCAGCCACTTCAGCGCCATTGGATGCCGCGATAGGATCCACGCCTCCCAGAGGAGCGCCGAAGTCATACGACACGAGCACGCCTGTGGTCACGTCGAGCCGATTCCACTTGGTCGTAACGCCCGGGACGCCAGCCAATGCATACACCGTGTCCCGACCTGAGAACCGTGGCAAATATGGGGCCGTGCCGATCGCCATGGGAAGGATCGTGTTGGAACCAATATCGGTCGCCTCCACCACCCGAGTGGCAGCGCCAGCGGCCGTCCAAACAAGTCGCCCCGAACCTGGGAACGCCAGCGGATTGACCGAGGCTCCCCCCAGAATGTCTTCGCTGACATCGTTGTAACCGTCGCCGTCATCGTCCGGATCGACGCTGTTTGAGAAGCCGTCATTGTCTGTGTCGATCGGATAACGGTCCTCAAGGTCGGGGATTCCATCACCGTCGTCATCGGCATCATCGATGTTGTCTTGGCCGTCATTGTCGGTGTCGAGAGCCCGCGAAACCAACGCATTCTGGTCATCCAGAATGAAGTCGTCGACATCAACCACGCCGTCGCCGTCGGCGTCCTGCGAGCACGCGTCGCCCGTACCATTGGCATCGGTATCAAGTTGATCGACGTTTGAAAGAAATGGGCAGTTGTCTTCAAAGTCGAAGACCCCATCACCATCTGTATCGACCGTATTGGCGGCTGGCCAACACGCCATCGAAAACACTTTGGCGAAGAGCTTCCCAGCGTCGTCCTTGCCCACTAACGCAAAAGCGGGCCCATTCGAGAACGAGACCCAATGCGTCTCGGTGCCCCCTAGGACTTGGTCCATCGCGGGTTGAGCGATAAACGAACTCGTCGCAGGTTCAGCAAAATATGCCCTGCCGCTGGTTCGCTCCCAAACGTAAGCCGAATCTCCTGCACCCGGAGTCATGAAGGGGCGAAAGGGGTCGGCGGCATCGTTGGGAAAGTCTAGGGTCGTGATGCCTAAGGTCGAGGGCGTCGTATTCACAAGGTAAGCGATCTGCTCGGCATTTCGACCGTCGGTGTAGACGAAGCCTCGCTGCTGCGCGTCCCGCATGACATAAAAGTCCAATTCGATGGCCAAAGAAAACGAATAGCGTTCCACCAGAACTTGGTTAATGGGGTCGTAGTATTTCAGATGAACACGTGAGTCTGACTCAGCGGTTCTGGCCACGAGCGAAAAGAAGGAGTCTGCGAAGGACAAGGCGCTCGGGTCGTAGAGCGAAGAATTGAACGAACCTGCAAAAACCTGCTCGTTGGTCAGCTCAACAAATCGTCCGCTTTGGCGTCCATCGGCAATTTCGGAACCCGTGGTCGTGAGATAACCAAGGCCGTATTGGGCGATCGCGTGATCTGTGCCCCTAGACGCCGTAAATGCGGGTCCGTCCTCGAATTTTCCGGTCACGAGGTTCAGGTACACGGTCCGTGTGTTGGGAGTTCCATCGGCCAGAAATCCACCCACGATCGGAATGATAGGTCGATCGGTCCAATCCGGCACACTGAAGCCCGTTACCTCGAAATCAATCGGAGGAATGGACAGAACGCCGTCCACTGAACCCAGAACGCACGCTGGTTCCGAGTCACAAACGTCGCCGAGTCCATCGGCGTCAGTGTCTTTCTGATATGGGTTGGCCTGCGTGGGACAATTATCCTGAGAGTCCGAGGCGCCATCGCCGTCTTCGTCGGGAAGGCAACCCATTTCGGGTCCAGACGGACCGATGCCGCTGACACACCCCAAGGCTGCGTTGACAGCACAGGCGGTGGCACAGGTCGGGACACACACGAATTCGCCGGCGTTCGCCAGGCAAACTCCGTCATCGCATGGCGTTGCGGCCCCACAAAGTGCGGTGCAAAAACCGCCCATGCAGACCTTATCGACGCCACACTCTTGGTCCACCTGACACGAGGTTCCCAGCTCAACCACCACGCCGGACAAGTCCGGAAGCGCGTCAGCTGAATCGAAGCCAAGATCAGAAACCCCAGCGTCGGTATCCGACACGTTGGTGTCGCCAATCTGTGCGTCGGTCTCAGGATTAATAGGTGCGGTTGGAAACTTCTCAAAATCCAGCACGCACCCGGTCAGTGCTGCCGAAACGAAGATGCAGCCGCTGAGCCCGCGGAGGCTCAGGCCAAATAACTTGCGCACGCGGTCTGTCCTTAGTTTGTGAAGCGTTTTTGCCTTTCGTCATGCTACACCGCCCCCCGCACTGGCGCAACATCGCCTCCCCTGCTCAGTGGATTTCGCAACTTTAACGGCGCTTGTCCGATAACCTCATGACTCCAATGAGGTTATTTGATGAATATTTGGCGACGTTTTTTCGCAAATCCATCGTGCACCCTGGGCTGTGGCCTTCGAGACACCGAGGCCCGTGGCGCCCACGCCGACCTGTGGTTAACCACACGTTCACCCGCAGAAATCATCCACGTGGCTCGTTTTGCCCACGCTCGAGGCTTGCCGATTTCTCGCTGGATCGCGCATATCGACGAAGTCGACAAGGACGATGCGAAATTCTTGGTGGAATTGGCCAGATACGCAAAAACATTGGAGGTTCGGTGTCCTGGACCTCAAACCTCGGCTCTGACGGCATCGATACGCTCGACGCGTTGCCTCGACCTCGCTTCTCGGATATTGGTGTGCCCAACCCAAGAGGAGAACATCTATGGACCGCCGCAAAACAGACGAACTCATTGGAAAGACGGTCACTAATCTGGATGGTCACGTCATCGGATCCGTAGTCGAGATGGTGGTCGATATCTTGAGTTGGAAGGTCACAGACCTGCAGGTTCGCGTCGAAAAGGCGACCGCGAAAGAGATGTCCCTAAAAACTCCGATGTTTGGCACGCTCAAGATTTTGGTGGATTGCTCACGCATCAAGTCCGTGACCGACCAGATCGTTGTCGATCTGGCGATTGCAGATTTTAAAGAATACGTGGATTCGCGCGACGAATGATCAGAAGAATTTGATCTCGTCTGAACGCAAGAGGCTCTCGATGAGCTGTTTGACCTCGGGACGGGTCCAATCGTAGGCGTTCACAAAACGCGCAACGATCCGACCGTCGCGGTCAATGATGTACGTCTCGGGGATGAGCTCCGTGCCGAAGCGTCTGGAGGTCGTGGTTTCGGGGTCCCAAAGAACCGTCATCGACGAACGTTCACCCGGCAGGAAGGCCTTCATGAATGCATTCATGTCTGCGGCTTCTGGATCGTGGCTGATCGACACCATCACCATCCCCTGCGGCGCGTACTGCCTCACCAGAGTCTCCATGCTCGGCATTTCCTCGCGGCATGGAGCGCAGTAACTCGCCCAGAAATTCAGAAAGACGACCTTGCCGCGGTATTCGCTCAGCCGATGCGTTCGCCCTTCTGGATCCTGAAGCTCGAATTCGGGAGCCGTTCGCCCCACCCACTCGCCGCCCAAGACGCCGACCGCATCGATGACGTCGCGGTCCTCGTTGATCGACCACGGCGCAGCCATGCCTGCCGCCAAAACGACCACGCTGCTCACCAGAATCGCGGCTTTGATATTTGTCAGTTTCACCATGAGTTTCTTAACTCCCGCAACACGCAGAAGGCCGTCTCCTCGGACGAGGTCGTGCGTTGCGACCACGACTTCCATACCTCGGGGGCATGGGATCTGACAATGTCTTGATACGCGGGTTCCCAGACCCTCAGGAAGGGATTCACCTGTTTTTCATCCTTGAGCACTACGGACCTAAACCCGACCACTTCAGCAGCCTTTTCGAGCGCACTTCGGGTTGGCTCCGCGTCTTCGATGCTCAGGGCGAATTCTAGATTTCGCACGGCATAATCATGCCCTGGATAGAAGCGTGTTTCCGCCGGCAAATGCCGAATCACTTCCTCGTAGGTGTGGAAAAGCACCTTTGGGTCGCCGGCGCGACAATGGCCTGCACCCGAGGCAAAGAGCGTGTCTCCGCACAAAAAGTCCGAACCACGCTGCAGGCTGATATGGCCATGGGTATGACCGGGAGTGTCCACCACTGCCCACGCGGATTCTCCCACCTTCAGCGAATCTCCGTGGTGCAAGAGCCCGGTGGCCTTGGTCGAAATCAACGAGGCGATCTTGTCATGGTCGCCAGCCGCAACAAGGAGTGCGGCATTGGGAAACGCTTTACAGACGTCGTCGTCACCGGCCACATGGTCTCGGTGCCAGTGGGTATTAACGACAGCGGAGAGTTCAAGGCCGCGACTTCGAACAGCCTCGATCGCCACGGTCGGATCGACCGGGTCAATGAGGACACACGAATCGCCATCCACGAGCAAATAGAACCAATTATCCGAAATGGTGCTTTTCAGCGGAATGACCTGGGATTCGAACTTCATTTTCACCTTCGTCTCTTCTTTCTTTTTCCAGGATAGACCACCAATTTCTGACCCGGCTGCAACGTGTTATTGCGCCGAATGGAGCGATTCCATTTCTTGACGTCTTCGACCGTAACTCGGTATTTGCGTGCGATCGTCCAAAGCGACTCACCCGAGCGAACCTTGTGGTAAAAACGGCGACCTGACTTGGTTTTCTTTCGCTGGACCTTGGCAGCCTCGGGAGTCCCCGCGACGACCACTTTGACTTTCTCGGGATCGATGAGTGAGACGCGCGTCTCATCGACCGGCAAAGGCACAAAAATCTGCAAGATCATCCCAGGCTGCAAGATGGCGCGGGAGTCCAAGAAATTCCACAACACGATGTCGGACGGTTTGACTTCAGAAGCCCGGGCAAGGGCATCGAGCGTGTCACCAGAGTTGACGCGGTAGAGTCGCCTTACTCGGCCCTCAACCGCGGTCGACGCTGCGGGAACCACCAAAGTGGTCGGCTGATTTTTTGAGTCTTTGTAGGTGCCACGGCCCTGCATCGGGACGACCAATGGCGTTCCGTAGGGGACACGTTCTCGCGCCTTCAATCCGTTGACGACCAAGAGCACGCGCGGCGGGATCTCGTAAGCGGCCGCTACATCCGAGAGCGTCTCGCCAAAACGTAACGTATGCAGGTCATGTTCGGCGCCCTCGCGTTGGATAATTCCATCGTAGCTTGCGACAAATTTCGCCGTCGTTCCGGAAGGAATTCTAAGTTCGTATATCTTGGAATTCGGAGGTGTTTGGGGGACGAGTAATTCGGGATTGAGCTCGCGAATATCGTCCAGGGAACACCCTGCAGCATCCGCGAACACGTTCAATCTCGTGTTTCCTGGGACCTCGACCAAATCGAAATCAAAAGCAGCCACTTTCTCAACGCCCGCAAGCCCGAAGACGTCGGCATTCTTGGTCACCAGACCCGCCGCAATGATCTTTGGAACATAGCGTCTGGACTCGTCGTAAAGCCCACCATGGCGCTGAATATGCCAAAAATCATTCGAATTGAATTGCCTGATATTCTTGGACATCAACCCCGGCCCGCCGTTGTAGCTGGCAAGGGCGAGTGGCCAAGAGCCGAAGCGTTTATGAAGGAGTTTCAGGTAGGCTGCGGCGGCTTTTGTGGCCTTGACCGGGTCGCGTCGTTCATCGACATAACGGTTGATGTCGAGCCCCATCTCGGAGCCTGTCGTGGGAATGAACTGCCAGACACCGACCGCTGACGCAGGCGAGGTCGCGCGGGGGCTAAATCCGCTCTCGATCATGGCCACAAAAATCAAATCTTCGGGAAGACCTTCGGCTTTCAACGTCTCGCGAATCAGGGGTTCAAAGCGTCCCATCCTCGAAATCCATTTCGCCAACGTCGGTTTCCCGCGGCCATCAAAGAAATCCAAGTAGGCGCGCACAGAGGGCTGGTCATGGACCCGAAGGCCCAGCATCGACGTGGTTTCGAAGCGTTTGCGGACCGACGGAATGGACAGCAGTTCGGAACCAATCGGCACCCTTCCCTGCTGCAATTCGGGGACTTTTCCCGCATCCTGAATCACCGCGGTCCACGTTCCCGAAAACGGCGCAAGTATCGACCCCGGCCAACCGCCATCGACGCCGAAGACCACAGGCCGCAGCGACGTGGCCTCAAGGGTGTTCAAGCTCTCAACGTCTTTGAAGTCGGCTCGGCCTTCTTCGGCCGAAAGCGTGTCTGATTCTTCGTCAGCCTCACTGGAGTCGTCGTCGGAATCGTCATCGGCGTCCGCTTCTGCGGAATCAGTCTCTGCGCCGTCGGCTTCCGAATCGTCAGATTCTGCGCCTTGTTGGGCCAGAGCGACGGAAGTGAAAACCGGGCTCAAACCGAAGGACAGTAGGGCTACAAACAGCAATGATCGAAACATCAGTCTCCCAGACTCGGACTGGCGAACGGTACACAGCACAGCAACGGTCTGCAAACGACACGCACAAGGGATACCCTTTCAATGGCCGGTATGATACTGACGTTCCGTGGAAAACTCCGTCGAAAAAAAGAGCGTTGAAGAGCGGTTTGCGATCGCACGCGCGCCGTTTGAATGGGTGGGAAGTCAAGCGATCACGCTGGTCGAGGACATCGGGCAGATTTCGATCATGGCCGGCCAGACCGCAGCTTGGCTGGTCCGCCCTCCTTACCGAATCCGCGTTTTTATTCAGGCACTCGACTCCGTCGGCGTGGGCAGCCTTTTCATCGTATCGTTTACCGGCCTCTTCACCGGATTGGTGATGGCTTATCAATCCATTATTGCGTTCGGCATGTTCAACGCTGAAACTCTGGTCGGCGGCACGGTTGCCGTTTCGCTCGTCCGGGAACTCGGCCCTGTGCTCACCGGGTTGATGGTTGCCGGCCGAACGGGGTCTTCGATGACAACCGAAATCGGCACGATGCGCGTCACGGAGCAAATCGATGCGATGAGCGTCATGGCTGTGAATCCAATTCAGTACTTAGTCGTCCCTCGAGTGGTCGCCGGCGTGTTGACTGTGCCCTTCCTTACGCTGATCTTCAATTTTGTGGGCATCGCCGCGGCGTACGTGCTCGCCGTGAAAACCATGGGAATCGACCCCGGTATTTTCATTCAGAAGATCAAGGAATTCATCGATGGCTACGACCTCTTTGCGAGCGCTCTCAAAGGGTCGGCCTTTGGTCTAGTCGTGGCGCTAATTGGCTGTTACAAAGGCTTTTACGCCTCCGGTGGCGCCCGCGGCGTTGGTGAGGCCACCACTTCTTCGGTTGTGAGCAGCAGCATCGCGATCTTGTTTATCGACTACATGTTGACCCTGGTGCTTTGGTAATGAAGGCTTCCGATTTCGCAACTCCATTCCGGGTGGGTCTACTGGTTGTCTTCGGTACGATCATCACGCTCTATATGATGTCGGTGGTTGGCACCGATCGTGGTGGCAACGACAGAATCACCGTCCACGCGAAGTTCCCAAACGCCTCCGGACTCGCCGAAAAGTCATTCGTCACCATCGCTGGTATTTCGGTCGGTCAGATCGAAAAAATCGCGCTTGATGGGTCCACCGCGCGCGTCGACCTCTCCATCCGCCGTGACGTCACCCTTTTCGAAGGGATCCCCATGAAGGGTGGCGGCTTCAAGAACGGCGCTTCGGTTCAGGCCAAACAGGCGAGCTTCATCGGCGACTACTACTTAGAAGTGACACCCGGCCTTGAGGGACGGAAGCTGGTTGAAGGCGACGAGATCAAAAACGTGGTGCTGGGAACCGACATCGAACAGCTGATGTCCCGCATGAACGATATCGCCACCGATGTCTCCCAAGTCACCAAATCGTTAGCCGACGTTTTTGGGACCGAAGAAGGCAAAGAAAGCCTTCGAACCTTGCTGCATGACCTCACGGAAATGGTGACGCAGGTCAATAATTTTGTGGGTGAGAACTCCCCGAAACTCAATCAAATCGTGACCAATATCGAGAGCATCACCTACGACGTCGAAGATCTCACATCGTCGGGCAAAGACTCGATTGGAAATATCCTTCGGGACACCGAGGCGATCGTTCAAGAGGTCAGATATGTGATTGGGCAGTCGTCATCCGACCTTCAATCGGGCCTGGGCTCGTTGAAGGGAACGTTGTCTCGCCTGCAGTCGACGTTGGACTCGCTGAACTACAGTCTTCAAAATATTCAGGACATCACCGACAAGATCAATGAAGGCGAAGGCACCATCGGCGAATTGGTCAATAATCCAGCGATTGCGCAAAAGACCGAGGCCATCCTGACCGACGCCAGTGACTATCTGGGTCGGCTCACGCGATTGCGGACGATCATCGAGTTGCGCAATGAATATCACATCAATTCTCGACAATTTAAGAATATCCTGGGGCTTCGATTGCAGCCGACCCCCAACAAATATTACCTGATCGAACTTGTGGATGATTATCGTGGCCGCACAGAAACCGTCACGACCGACGTCAACACGACCAATGCCGATGACCCGGATGGGCTGTATCGCGAGACTCGCGAGGTCACGACGGACACGTTCAAGTTCAGCCTTCAGTTCGCCCAGATTTATCAGGTGAATCCATGGTTTGGAATCGGCGGGCGCTTTGGGCTTATCGAAAGTACGGGCGGGCTGGGTGCGAACCTGATCTTCCTCGAAGATCGCAGCCTGGAATTCCAAGCTGACTTGTTCGATTTCGGACTCGATATTCGCCCACGAATGCGAACATTTGCGACGTATCAGTTCTTCGGGGCTGCTTATCTTGCAGGTGGAGTTGATGACATCTTCAACGAACGCCGGACCGAGTACTTTGTCGGAATTGGCCTTCGCTTTGACGACGACGACCTGAAATCCATCCTGTCCACGACGGGCGTTCCATCCGTCCCCTAGGGAACAGCTGCGAACCGCATGCCATCTGCCCACGCCAACCACTGACGGTCAGCGTTGTCGTCACCCGCAACTGATGGGCATCACTTCAAATCGTGCTTCTTGAGCAGCTCACGCAGATGAAAACGTGTGAGCCCTGCGTGCTTTGAGGCCTGCGAGATGTTCCCCTCGAATTCACCGATGAGCTTGGTCAGGTAATCGCGCTCGTATTGTTCGAGCACGACTTGTTTTCCGGCCTTATAGTCCAGATCCAAATCGACCGAGATCAACGATGTATTGGGGTCATCAGATACCGCGACGGAGCGAGCAGGTGGGGAAACCCCCATCGAAATCGACCCAGAAAGATGGAGATCTGAACGCAGAATCGCGGGTGGGTTCGCCAGATTTGCGGCACGTTCGATGACGTTGCGCAGCTCCCGCACGTTTCCAGGCCAGGCGTAGGACATCAACATGTCCATCGCGTCCGCAGTCATGCGCATCGTTGGCAGATCAGGACGCCGGCTGGCCGTATCCGCCAAAAATGCTTCGACGAGCAACGGGATGTCCTCACGGCGTTCTGCCAGCGAGGGCAGCATCAGGTTGATCACTCCCAGACGAAAATAGAGGTCTTCTCGGAAGAGGCCGTCGTTGACCATGGTTCGCAAGTCACGGTTTGTGGCCGCGATCACACGAACATCAGTCCGAATCGTCTGCGTACCTCCAACCCGTTTGAACTCGCGATTCTCAAGAACTCTGAGCAGTTTGGGTTGCAGGGTGATGTCCAATTCACCGATCTCGTCCATGAAAAGCGTGCCGCCGTTGGCTTGCTCAAAAGCGCCTTTATTCTGGCTCACTGCACCGGTGAACGCGCCCTTCTCGTGCCCGAACACATAGGACTCCATCAAATCCTTGGGGATCGATGAGCAGTCCAGCACCACGTAGGGCTTTTTCGCGCGTCTCGAGGCGTCATGAATGGCCCGTGCGATCCTTTCCTTACCTGTCCCCGTGTCGCCTTCGATCAGACAGGTCAGCTCAGAAGGAGCGACCTTTGCCAACATCGCGAACACCTCGCGCATAGGAACAGAACGACCGATCACGCCCTGAAAATGTTCCTCCTGCGAGAGTGGGATCTCGACGACTTCTTCGCTTGGAAGCACGCGAAACGTGGTGTTGCCAGCACGAAAAGTAACGTCGGGCGCAAGATAGATTTCACGGACTCGACATCCGCCAAGCAAAGTCCCGTTGGTCGATCCCAGATCCCGCAGCAAGAAGCCATCTTCCTCGGCGCGAAGCTCGAAATGCGTGCTCGATATCGAGGTGTCTTGAATGGTGATGTCGTTGACGGTGGATCGACCGACGTAAGTTTTGCTCTTCGCGACGACAAATTCTTTGCCCTTTTGCGCTCCGTCCACCACCACCAACTTCGCTTTACGCAACTGTCTCGTGGTGGCGCGGTCGTTCACAAAAACAGTCCGAAGGCCCATCTCTTGGTTCGACATCACAATCTCATCTGAACGTTTCATGAAACGCTAGCACCGCTCCCTCAAAGTGGCCACTCAATTATCCACCTCCGAACCCGGGTTTTCAGGCCCCAAAATGACTGATGACTCAGTGTCCATCGAAGCTTTCGGCATTCATTCCTGAAGTTTTTTTGCCTCCATCACTTGCGACGTTCCCTACATCAGTATACAAACCGGCCATGTAATTTGGTCAATCAACTAAGAAACGCAACGTCGCGAAATATAGAGTGATTCGCGAGTCACTTTTCTTAAACAGCCAAAACACGGGATGAATTCATGATGACACGACTTCAGAGTCTTCGTGGCGCAAGTCTTGAAAGAGCAGCGTCAATTAATGTGCAGAACGGCCGAATTCCGTGGCTCGACGCTGCCCATCAAATCCCCGCGGGCCACAACGACGTGGTCTTTGTCACATGGGATTCCCGCACCACCGAATGGCCCTCCTCTGCGGTTCTGGTTGTGACCCTTGCCGAAGCTGAATTGCACCAATTCGATCGTGCCTACGCCGTCTGGGCCGAAACGACTCAACAGGCCAATTTTGCCGTCCGCCGGCAGCATGCGCTTGTGATCGGGGCCAAACCGGACTCGGATTCGGCGTTACATTTCGCGATCGCTCCTGCTCATGAACCAACGCTGACGGTTCAAAACCCATCCAAATCCAGCGAACGCGGTTCCCATGAGCCGATCGCGATCATCGGGGTGGGCGCCGTGATGCCTGGCGCGCTGAATGCACCGGAGTTTTGGGAGAATATCAAAGGGGGCGTGTCTTCAATCTCAGACGTTCCCCCTGAACGCTGGAACACTGAGTTTTTCTTCTCAGACGACCGTGAAGCCCCCGACAAGACTTACTCGAAAATTGGCGGATGGATCACCGGTTATGAGTTCGACCGAAAGCAATTTCGCATGCCCCCAAGCGTGATCGACAAGATCGACCATACACAGCTGGTATGCCTGACTTCGGTCCGCGAAGCCCTCAACGACGCAGGGTACTTGGAACGTGACTTCGATCGAGACCGTTGCGCCGTTATCTTGGGCAACTCACTTGGCGGAGACCTCCGCGACCAAACCACGCTGCGCGTGCATTACGCGGAAATCGAGTCCCAGATTAAGGCGTCATTGATCGCCGGCGGAAAGTTGTCGGCAGCCGAAATCGACGTTGCACTGACCGCTGCTGAATTCGCAGTTAAGTCGACCCTGGGCGAGGTGAATGAAGATTCGATGCCTGGCGAACTTGCCAATGTGATCGCAGGACGCGTGGCATCAGCATTCGACCTTCGCGGTCCAAATTTTGTCGTGGATGCGGCATGTGCGTCCTCCCTTGCGGCGATTGAAACCTCGGTCCGAGGCCTTCGCAGCGGGCAATTCGACATGGCGGTCACAGGCGGGTCCGACCGCACGATGGGCCCAGCATCGTTTGTGAAATTCTCAAAAATTGGCGCCTTGAGTCCTGACGGCTCACGTCCTTTCGACGCTGACGCCAACGGTTTTGTCATGGGCGAAGGCGCCGGAATCCTGATCCTGAAACGACTTGATGATGCTCAACGCGACGGCGACCGCGTCTACGCGGTGATCCGCGGCGTGGGGGGTTCGAGCGACGGCAAAGGCAAAGGCATCACCGCCCCCAACCCCAAGGGCCAAGTGCGCGCGATGCAACGAGCCTGGGACGACGCTGGCCTTTCGCCGCGAAGTGCCACGCTGATCGAGGCCCATGGAACTTCGACGCCTGTGGGCGACCCGACTGAAGTCGCGTCGCTGCATACTGTCCTGAACGAGTCCCCTGGCGACTACGCCGGCGACGTGCGTCTGGGCAGCGTGAAATCCATGATCGGACACCTTAAGTCAGCTTCCGGCGCGGCAGGCATGATCAAGGTCGCCTTCGCGCTCCGCGACGCTGTCCTTCCGCCGACCATCAACGTGACTCGCCCAAATCCAGATCTGGCGCTCGACGGCTCGCGCATCCGAATCCAAACACAAACCGAGCCATGGTTGATGCAAGACAATCACCCCCGAAGGGCCGGCGTCAGCGCCTTCGGGTTTGGCGGCACCAATTTTCATATTGTGATGGAAGAATACCTTCCCAACAAAAACCGATCGACCACCACAACGCCCTTTCCTGAAGCAACTCCAATGATTGAATCCTCGCCCATTATTTCTGCAGGCGTGCTCGCCCTTTCCGCTTCGTCACCGCAAGAGTTGGTGGTCGCAGCTACCAGACTCGCGGACGACGTCAAACAACGCGGGATCGATTCGGCAAGCCCACATATGTTGCGGGCAAGTCGCCGCGCACCTCTTGGGCAATATCGAATCGCGATTGCGTTCAGCGACGTCAACGACTTGAGCGACAAGCTCGTCAAAGCCACGAGCGCGCTGCAAACCCAACGCGGTTGGAAGGTGCTGGCCAATCAGGGAATCCTGTATTCGGAGCGTCGCATGGGCGGCCTGCTCGCCATGTTGTCGCCAGGGCAAGGCTCACAATACCTCGGCATGGGCGCGGAACTCGCTCGTCTCTTTCCAGTGGTCCGCCAGACCTTGAACGAGGCCGATGCGGTCATGCAGCCTATCCTCGGAAAACGCCTCTCTGACCTGATTGCGCCTGATCTCTCGACAAAGAGCGAACACGACGCATTTGTGGAACTCAGCCAGACCGAAGTGACCCAACCCGCTGTGTTGGCGATCGACGTGGCGATCGCACGCCTTCTTGAGACCTTTGGCGTGCGCCCCGACATGGTCGCCGGACACAGCCTCGGCGAGTACGGCGCCTGTGTTGCTGCGGGCGTGATGTCCTTTGAAGACGCACTGCTTACCGTTGCTGCACGCGGCACCGAGATGGCCAAAGCGACCCCCATGAATGGTGATTGCGGAATCATGGCGGGCATCCCCGCCCCGCTGGAGGTCGTCGAAAAAGTGCTGGCCGAGACCGACGGATACGTGGTTTGTGCCAACAAGAACTGCCCCGGACAGACGATCATTGCCGGTTTGACCGACCCAACGCTTGCGGCCATGAAGCGCTTTGAAGAACTTGGGTATCAGGTCGTTCAGCTGCTCGTGAGCCACGCCTTCCATTCGAAGGTTGTTGCAGCTGCGTCGGCCCCTTTGCGTAACCATTTGGCGACCGTCAAAATCGACGTGCCTCGACTCCCAATTCTGACCAATGTCACGGGCGACCTCTATCCAAGCCAACCAGGCTCGGAAGAAGCCATCCGCGACTTGTTGGCCCAACAGGTCGCAGCCCCGGTCGAATTCATCGAGATGATCGAGACCATGTACGAGTTGGGAACCCGCACTTTTGTGGAAGTCGGCCCCAAACGCGCTCAACAGGCGTTTGTGCAGGCGATCCTCGGCGACCGCGAACATGTCGCGATGTTTACCAACCACCCCAAGAAGGGAGAAATCGCGTCGTTCCACGAAGCGCTGGCCCAGCTTTGGGTTTCGGGCGCCATGGACCATTCCGATGTGCACGTCGATGTCGAAACACCTCTTGCTGCGATGAGTTCCAACCGCCCACGTGCATCTCGCGAAGACGTGGTTGAGCGAATGGTCGCCATCCTGTGCGACAAGACTGGATATGACTCAGACGAAATCGAACCGGAATTCGAGCTCGAAGCCGACCTCGGAATCGACACCGTCAAACAGGCTGAAATCATGGCATCGGTTCGCGAAATCTACGGGTTTGAGCGCGACGACCTCTTCAAGCTGGCTGAGTATCCTTCCGTGAACCATCTGGCCGACTACGTGATCGACCGCATGGGTAAACAGGAAGCCCCTGCTGTCGCTACGAGTCCAGCACCCATTGTCGCAGCACCGGCAGTCGTCGCAGTGCCACCCCCTGTGGTCGCAGTGCCGACCCCAATCATGGTTGCCGATCCGGTGGCTCCGAATGTCGTAAGTGCCGCCCCCGTCGTTCCGACGACCGCGCCATCTGCATCCCGCGCCAACATTTTGGCCAAGATGACTGAGATTCTTTGTGAAAAGACCGGCTACGATCCCGACGAGATCGAACCGGAATTCGAACTCGAAGCCGACCTCGGAATCGATACCGTCAAACAGGCCGAAATCATGGCCTCCGTCCGAGACGTCTTTGGTTTCGAACGAGACGACCAATTCAAATTGGCCGAATACCCTTCGTTGAACCACCTGACCGAATACGTCGTGGGCAAAATGGGAGCTTCGCCGGCTCCTGCGCCGACTCTGGCTGCAACCGCGAATATCGTGGTCGAAGCCCCGGCAAAACTGGTGGTCGCGGATGCGGTTATTCCGGTTGTTCAAGTGGCTGCCGCCGCGCCGGTCGCCGCTGTGGCCCGGCCACAGGCTGCACCGGCCGCGCAAAGCCGAGACCAAATCATCGTCACGATGATTGAGATCCTCTGCGACAAGACAGGTTACGACCCAGACGAAATCGAAGCCGAGTTCGAACTGGAAGCCGATCTGGGCATCGACACGGTCAAACAAGCTGAAATCATGGCTTCGGTTCGCGAAATCTATGCTTTCGAGCGAGACGACCAATTCAAATTGGCCGAATACCCGACGCTCGCGAGACTGGCTGATTACGTGTTGGAACGCCTCGCCGTCGGGCAGGGAGTTGCACCCGCTCCAGGACCTGTGAGCCAGGCTCAACCCAAAGCCATTTTGGAACACGCACCAGCGGTTTCGGCCCCTAAAGCCGCGCCTTCCGTGCCCGTTGCTGCCACGCCGCCATCGGCCCCAACCCACGCGACGATGGCCGCAGAATTCGCACCAACGGCTCACCGCCCGGTCGCAATCACTGGCTGCGCGCTCGGATTGCCCGGCAATTCACCCATTTTCTCGGACGACACCGTCGACCGACTGCTCGCGGGCGAAAACTTCATCGAGGCGGTACCGCAGGAGCAACGAGACGCGATGGTGAAAAAACGCATTGTACGTCTGGTCAAACTCAAGAACGGCGGCGGCGGAGACATGGAAGAAGTCACCTCATCGGATGACGTCATCAAACTCGCCGGTCGACCCGGGGCTTTTGATCTGACCGAATGGGGACTCTCGGACCGTATGATCGACTCGCTGGACGATACGAGTCAGTTGGCGATCGCTGCCGGACTCTCGGCACTTCGCGACGCTGGACTGCCCTTGCTCCCTCGCTATCGCCTGACCACGACCGGAAAACGAGTCACCGTCGGTTGGTCGTTGCCTGAATCCCTCGCTGTCGAAACGGGCGTAATTTTCGCTTCAGCTTTTGCCGGCCAGGACGCGTTGGTCGAGGAGGTCACGGCTTCCACCAAACCGGACTATCAGTTCAACCACCGTCTGCTTCTGCGCATGCTTGGCATCGCAAACTCGCGATTTGCTGAAATCGTCGGAGCACGTGGCCCCAACACCAAGATCAACAGCGCCTGCGCATCGACGACCACCGCCATCGGCATGGCTCAAGATTGGATCACGCTGGGACGCTGCAAACGCGTGGTGATTTTGGGCGCCGATAACGCCAGCGGAGCTTCTCTCTTCGAATGGATCGGTTCAGGCTTTCTGGCCACGGGCGCGGCGAGCACCGAAGCACGCGTCGAAGACGCCGCCCTGCCCTTCGACAAACGCCGTGATGGGATGGTCATCGGCATGGGCGCCGTCGCGCTTATCGTTGAAGCACCAGGCCTTGCCGAAGCGCGTGGAATCGAACCCATCGCGGAAGTCCTGGGAACACGATTTGTGAACAGTGCACTTCACCCGACCCGTCTGGACGTCGATCATATCGCATCCGAGGTCGACGCCCTTTTGAGCGACGTCGAATCGAAATTCGGCGTCAAACGGGCCGAAGCGGCCGCAAAGACCGTCTTTGTGTCACACGAAACCTACACACCGGCACGCGGCGGCAGCGCCGACGCTGAAATCGCGTCCCTGCGACGCGCCTTTGGCGAGAACGCCGATGATGTCGTTATCGCCAACACCAAGGGATTCACCGGCCACGCGATGGCTGCAGGAATCGAAGACGTGCTGGCCATCAAGGCACTTCAGCATCGCCGATTGCCGCCAATTGCGAACTTCAAAGAGCCCGACCCCAACCTGGGCAACTTGCGCCTCAGTCAGGGCGGAAAATACGAACTCGACTACGCGCTGCGCCTCGCTGCGGGATTTGGAAGCCAACTTGCGATTGCGTTCCTGCGTTTCCGAGCAAGGACCGAAAACCGAGTCGTGGATCCTGAGCGCTACGCCACCTGGATCGAAGAGATCAGCGGTTTTGAACACCCAGAGACCTTCATCGAACACCGCATGTTGAAGTTGCGGGACAATCAACCCAAGGATCGCGCACCCAAAACGGTCGAGAAAAAGGAAGTGGTTGAAACAAGCCTCCCAAAAACCCAAGGCGCTACCTTGATCCGACCGCAATCGGTGGTAGCGCAGGCCAAGACAGCAGCCCGAGTCGATAATGACCGATTGCGCGAAGAATTAGACGGAAAGCGCGTTGTCGTGCTCGCCGGGCCTATGCTCATCAACGATCTCGTGGTGCGTTCACTTGAAGGTTTCGGCGCTCAAGTCGAGGTCTTCAATAACGGCCGTACCCCGCTCGGTGACGGTGTTGCCGTTGATTTTGGCGACGAAACGCACTTGCAGGCCTCAATGAAAGGAATCGGCCGAATCGACGGCATCGTGAACCTGACAGGTTTCGGCGCGGATTCGTTCAGTGGAGCCGACGTGGAACGAGCCACGCTCCACACCTTCAACGCCGCTCGGGCTTGGTACGCCACGCAGGGCGAGCCCAGTGCCGACATGTTTTTCTTGAGCGTGACGGGCATGGGCGGACGACTTGGCTTCGACCGTGCTACGGGCCCCCTGCCCTTGTCGGGAGCCGTCGCAGGCATCACAAAATCTCTGGCGCGAGAATGGACGCACGCCCGAATCAAGGTCGTCGACGTGGCACGCGAGGGATTTTATCCCGAGCTGGGTCGCCAGGTGCTTGACGCACTTTTTGACGACACCAACGGCGTGGAAGTCGGCGTCATAGGCGGCGTTCAATGGGGTCCAACCTACATCGACCCCTCCGAAATCTTCGCGCATGGACTCAGCCTTTTGCCCATACCCGGCGAGGTCGTGCTCGTGACCGGAGGAGCCCGCGGAATCACTTCCGCGATCCTTCAGAACCTGGCTCGACGGGCTCCAGCGACCTATATCCTGATCGGACGAACGGCCTTTAACGGTCCAGCGGTCTTGGATTTGGACCTCGATGCCGAAAAAAGCCGTATCCGTGATGAGCTCAAGGCTTCCGGCGAGCGCGTCACCCCCGTTGCGATTCAAAAACGGCTCAACCGAATCCTTGCACAACAAGAGATTGCCCAAACCCTTGCCAACCTCGGCCAGACGGGCTCGAAGGTCGAATACGTGTCATGCGACCTCGCGGATGCCGTGTCGGTGCGACAAATGGTAACGCGCGTCGTTGCCGCGCACGGACCAATCGCTGGCTTCATTCACGGCGCGGGCGTAGAAGAGTCAAAACTGATCCACGAAAAAGACCGAGCTGGTTTTGACCGTGTGTTCGCAGGAAAAGCTCTTGGAGCTCTCGCACTGTGGGAGTCAGCCCGATCGGAATCGCTCAAATTTGCGGTTTTGTTTTCGAGCGTGGCAGGAAGATTCGGAAATATCGGACAAGCGGACTACTCAGCTGCCAATGAGTGCTTAAATAAGCTCGCTCAGTTGATAAACGCTTCATCACGCACCCGCGCCTTGTCGATTGACTGGACCGCGTGGGACGACGTGGGTATGGCTACTGAGGGGTCAATGAAACAGATTCTCGAATCTCGTGGAATCGATCTTTTGCCCGCATCGCAAGGCGCACCCATGGTTGCAGACCTTTTGGATGCGGGAATTTACGGAGAAGTGCTGGTTGCCGGTCGACTTGGTGATATGTTCGACGGCCCAGTACCACATAAAGCGGAGTTGTCGGCAGTGAGCCAGACCACCGAAAAAGCAACATTCGAACGAACACTTTCGCTCGATGATCCATTCATGCGAGACCACGTCTACGAGGGGCACGCGCTGCTTCCCGGCGTCATGGGCCTCGAATTCATGCACGAAGCCGCGCGAGTGTTAGGACACGACTCCTGGGTCGCCAGCGATGTGCGCTTCGACAAAGCCGTCAAATTGCTTCGAGACGAACCGATCACGATCAAGGTGACCGCTGAACGTCGAGAAAACGGCATTCGCGCTTGGGTCGAAACGAACCGGAAGTCCGTAACGGGCCGACAACTCGATGACATCCATTTCGAAGCCACATTCTCGCGAACGCCTGATCGCGTACCTCCACACTGGGTGCTCGACGTCAGCCAGGCTGTGGTCGGACCCGATCACGACGAAATCTACACGCGGTTTTTCCATACCGGCGCCTTCCGCGTGCTCGACAAAGTTGCGTTGCTCACCAAAGACTATGTGGTCGCACACGGGCATGTTCCAGCAACACCATTGATGGACGGAAAGGACGCCGGGCAAGTTTCCACGCAGCCATTGCTGACCGAGATGATGTTCCAAGCGATCGGAATCTGGGGAATGGTTCACAAAAATGTGACCTCGCTACCCAACCGAATTTCTTCTTGGGAGCTCTTTCGCACGATCCAAGCTGGATCGCCGGTCTGTATTCGGGCCCTCAAGATCGACGTGACCGACACCCATTTGGTCTTCGACGCCGAAGTCCGAGACGAGTTCGGCCACCTTGTTGCCTTCGCCCAAGGCATCGAGCTCATCATTCACCAAACGCTGCCCACGGAGTTGGCCTTTGGAGAGTTTGAGCTGTCACGCGGTGATACGATCCAGATGAACGACCCCGAAGCTCGCGCTTGGGTGGCCGATCACGGGTTGAAGGTCGAAGAAATGCTCGGAAGCCAGGAACTGGAGTCGTGGACACGCTTTTTGAGCGAACGACGAAAATCCGAGTGGTTCGCAGCACGTATCGCAGCCAAACGCGGCATTGCGGCATGGATTCGCGACGTACGAGGACTTGCCGCTCATCCGCGCGACATCCTCATCGACAAAGATGAAAGCAAAGCCCCCTACCCGACGCTCAGGGGCGCTCTTGCGCACTACAAAGGTCCGCTTCCACATCTGTCGATCACCCACTCAGGTGGCGTGGCCGTGGTGCATGTGGGCACACGAACGGACATGCGGATCGGCGTCGATCTCGAGGCCGTCGAAGCGCGGGACTCGTCATTTGCCAACGAATACTTCACCGAAGCCGAACTCAAGCTTGGCGCGTCTTTGGGGCGTGACCAGCAGCTCACGGTGCTCTGGACGATCAAAGAGTCTGTCTCTAAGGCTTTAGGCCTCGGGCTCCATGTTCGTCTGGCCGAAATCGTGATCGAGACCTTGGATCTTTCACAAGAGCCATGGGTCGCTGGCGTTCGACTCGATAACGAGGCGAGCGAGGCTCTGACCGGATTACATGGGAACTCAATGGACGTTCGGCTCTTCAACCTCGATACCTTCATCCTCGCCGAAGCCACGTTTGTGGCGTCTGCAGAAGTCGTGATGCAGGAAGACACAGTTCTACCCGCGCCCGAAGGCGCACACATGTTCGCAGCGGTCGCAGCGTTACTGCACCATAAAGGCCTACTCAAGACTACGCCTCGTGGCGAAGCGCTCGGAGCCAATCATGTACCTCGTTGAACTCGACGGCAAAGAGCAGGCGGTCACTCTCCAAGAGACCAAACGTGGCATCTGGACCGCCAAGGTGGGCGGAGAATCCTGGGAGATGCGCCTGCTAGGCAGAAATCCCGATGGCAGCGTTATCGTTGTCGTCGATGGCGTTGAGCGCGTTTTCGGAATCCACCGAAACGGCTGCGTTGTGCTCTCGCAAGGTGAATTGAGCGCGACCGTCAATGTGATTCCATCGGCGGATATCGTGCTCGAAGAACTCGGTGCGCGCGTCCCTGAGACCACCACTCAACGAGCGCTACAGAGCCCTATCACTGGTATTATTCTCGACGTACTCGTCAAACCGGGACAGCCGGTTGTCGCTGGACAACCGCTGGTTGTCGTCGAAGCGATGAAAATGGAAAACACCCTGTCCGCCCCACGCGACGCGACGATCGGCGCGGTTTCGACCACGCCAGGCTCGACGGTTTTCGCTGGCGATGACTTGATTCTATTTGATTGAAGGATCCCCAATGACGACTGATCTCAGCAAATTGCCCCCGGGTGAATCATCCCTCGTTGAAATCTCGGACGCTCGCGAAGAAGTGCGAGAGCGAGCCAAGGGAATCTCCGTAGCGCGGCGACGCCTCGAACTGCTTTTCGACGAAGGCTCGATGGAAGAAATCGGATCCGAAGTCCTGCACCGGTCCTATGATTTCGGCCTCGACAAGAAGCGCATCCCCGGCGACGGCGTCATCACCGCGTGTGGCCTCGTGGACGGGCGTCCTGTCTACGCCTCGTCACAAGACAAGACCGTCCTCGGTGGCAGCTTGGGCGAGGCTCATGCGATGAAAATTGCGCGCCTTCAAGACCTGGCGATCAAATCCGGTGCGCCCTTCATTGCCATCAACGATTCGGGCGGCGCCCGAATTCAAGAAGGCGTCGATTCACTCGCGGGATACGGCGAAATTTTCCGACGAAACGTCAAAGCCAGCGGCGTGATTCCGCAAATCTCGTTGATCATGGGACCATGCGCCGGCGGCGCAGTGTACTCCCCTGCCCTCACCGATTTTGTGGGCATGGTCGACGGCTCCAGCTACATGTTCCTGACGGGCCCCAAAGTGGTCAAAACGGTCACGTTCGAAGACGTCACCGTCGAGGAGCTCGGCGGCGGTCGCACGCACACCAAAGGCACCGGCGTTTCCCATTTCCTTTGGAATGACGATCGTGAGGCGATCCTTGAGCTGCGCAAACTGCTCAGCTATTTGCCGTCAAATAACAAAGAAAAACCGCCACGCATCGAGAGCCGTGACAACGTCGACCGCATGGACACTGAGTTTCATAAGGTCGTCCCTGCTGACCCAAGAAAACCCTACGACGTTCGCAAGCTCATCGATCTGGTCGTGGATCAGGAATCGTTTTTTGAAGTGCAGGACCAGTGGGCACAAAACATCGTGATCGGCTTTGCCCGACTCGATGGCAACGTGGTCGGCATCGTCGCCAACCAGCCCTTCTTTTTGGCCGGTGTTCTGGATATCGATTCAAGCCGTAAGGCTGCGCGATTCATCCGCACATGCAATGCATTCAACATCCCGCTCGTGACCCTCGTCGATGTGCCAGGATTCCTGCCAGGCCTGCATCAGGAGCGCGGAGCCGTCATCGACCACGGAGCTAAACTCCTTTACGCGTACTGCGAAGCCACGGTTCCAAAACTCTCTGTGATTGTGCGCAAGGCCTACGGCGGCGCGTATATCGTGATGAGCTCAAAACATGTTGGCGGTGACATCAATCTGGCTTGGCCATCAGCCGAAATCGCAGTCATGGGAGCCGCCGGTGCGGTCGAAGTCCTCAACCACCGAGAAATCAAGGCGGCGGATGACCCAGCGGCAAAGACCGAGGAACTCAAGCAAGTCTACGAAGACAAGTTCCTTAACCCCAATGTGGCCGCCTCACGCGGCTACCTGGATGCCGTCATCGAACCCCACGAAACCCGTCATAAACTGATTCGCTTCCTGAAAGTGCTTCAGAATAAGGACGAGGAAATGCCGTGGAAACGAAACGGCAACATGCCGACCTGATGCACTTCGGTACCGATCCAAAACGCGCCCTCTCAGGCGCGTTTTTTGTTTCTTGAGTTAGCCAGACACGAAGGTGGGATCGATGTCCACGGGCAAAAAAAATGCGCCATCTGAAACCAGATGGCGCATTCGAACATTCAAGGCCGCGGCCTAGTTACACGTTTCTGTAGGAGCGACGCCAAATCCACTCGTGTCTCCGTTGGCCAACGCAGTGAAATAGTCGGTCACAAGGAATGCCCCTATGCCGTCATAGGGCGTGAAGTTGCATCGTGACAGGGTCTGGTCCTTCCAGATTTCGGTCGCTGGCTGAGTATTGGTCTGCCCAAACGCGTCCACCACCGCATCCGTGGCGCTTTCAAACGTGCCATTGGTGTTGATATCCCGGAAGAGCACCAAACGGTCATTACCGTTGAAATTGGCGACGGTCGGCATGGCCACATCACAGTTGCTGACGATTCCAGGCAGGGGGTCGGTAGTGCTGACGGCTTTTGACTGACAGAAGGTCGCCACGTCTCCAGCAGGCAACACGGTCGTCAGACCAGCAGAGGCCGAACACGTCGTTGCGGTGTTACTCACCAAACAAATGCCATAGTCGGTCAAATCGATCGGCGAGCCGGAGCAGTTGAAGATCTCAAACGCCTTGTTGTGCGAACCGCTGCCCTCGATGACTTCGCTGATGATCAGGCAATTTGCCGATGGCTCAATGATGTTGATCGAGGCCATGACCGTCGAGGTCAACGTCGCAGAAATCGAGGCCGTCCCGCCGGTTGCTGGCGCTGTGACCATGAAGTCCGCCGAAATGGCGCCTTCTGGGACCGTCACGGTCGCAGGAGCGATAAGCCCACCGGTTGCCGCCAGAGTCACGACGACACCACCCGTACCTGCTGGCACAGTCAACGAGACACGAACGACGCCGCTTTGATTGATGATGATATCCGATGATACCGGCACCACCGAAGCCACATCTCGTACGGTCATGTTGTCGTAGATGGTCACATTGGCGGTGAACGTGTCTGTGTCGAGGGTCGCCGTAACGGTGCCTGCTCCAACCAAAAGCCCCGTCAATTCTACGATCGCGCTAGACTGGCCGTTCGGAATCGTCACTGAGGCCGGCCCATTTACTTCACCGGTATAGGTCAAAGCGATGGAGGTAGGAGTCAGCGCACCGCCCGAGAGCTTGACCGTAAGCGCTGGTGCACTAGGCCCCGTCACGCCTGCCTCAACAAATACCTGCGCCGGAGCGATCGATGTCAGACGAGGAGGTCCGCTAAGGATGTCGTTGGCATTACGTGGTTCAATCTTGGTGTTCGAAAACCCAAAGTGCAGAATTCCGGTAATGCTCGAGTACATCTCGCCGACGGCGGGACGTGCCGGAACAGCGTACAAAATATCGTCAACTCGCAAGCCATCGACCGAGAATTCTTGGAAGTCCGAGGGTGCATCCGGGTTGGCAGAGCTCACCGTGACGTCACGAACCCGAATCAAGATTCCCTGTAGGGTTGCGGCCTTGGCGCCGCCCGTATTGACTTCGGCAACGGTGACATCGATTGGATCAGGAATCGCCACGCCAGTCGCGGTTTCTTGCACGCTCGACAGAGTGTCCATCTGAACCGCGCCACCAAATTCGGACACGGTACCCACGATCGTGACCACAGTTCCAACTGCAGGCGCAGTCATCACGGCGCCGTTGCCTGCGTAGATTTGCAGACCGCTGTTATCAACACCTGTGAAAGGCGTCGAACCTGGGTTCACCTGCACAAAAAATGTTGTGCCAGTGGCGGCTGTGACCAGTGCATCGGTGATCTGCACCAACGCCCCGACAGCTTTTGCGCCGCTTCGGATCTGGTAAATCGTAGTTGGGCAGTAAAGTGCGGTGCTGTTGTCGAAGCCAAGGCAGGAGTCGCAAGCATCGCCGATATCGTCGTTGTCTTCATCGGCCTGGTCGGCATTTGGAGCGGTCGGGCAATTATCGAGCAAATTAGCCACGCCGTCGCTGTCGCGGTCGTCCGGATCGTACATAGCGCACGTTGCCCCTTCAGTCAGAGGGCACACATCACACTCGTCGCCGGTGGCATCGGCATCGAAATCAGCCTGCCCCGAAGTATCGAGCGGTCGGACAGGGTTGAACTGCGATGGACAGATATCATCGGTGTCGTTGATGCCGTCGCCGTCTCCGTCTGCAGGAGAGGTCAATCCGTCGAATTCGTTAGGACGCATTGGAACGCAGGTAGGCTCCGATGGCGGCGTTCCACAAAAGAACGGACCGTAAGCCGTCTGAGGAAGTGCGCCGCTGATCTCGCCGATCGTTTTTCCGGAGTCACGCTTGGCACAAACACGTCGGTCTTGCTGACAGATCGAGATTGTTTCACACCCGTCCAGCTCAGCGGCCGGCACGAGTGCCTCGATGATATTCGCGTCTCCAACAAGGGGGATGCCTCCACGCAACACCAACGCCGTCTGCGTCGTGTCGGCGTCGATCACTGCGCGGTATCCGGAGCGACCAACCCGCGCAAAAAGCGCCAAGTCGGCAACGCGACCGGGACGAATCGAACCAATCTGGTCGTCCGCACCCATCGCGATCGCGCCATTGATCGTCGCCATCTCAAAGAGTTCCCGGTCCGAAAGCAAACTGTCGTACTGGTCACGATTCAAACTGTCGGCACACTTAAGCTCCCGCAGCATGGTCGCTGAGCCGCTTGGTGACCAGTCGGTTCCCAACGCAATCGTCACACCAAATCGGTGGAAAAGCGGAATTCGAGCCGTCATGCCATAAAGGCTAATATTGGAGCGAGGTGACCAAATCAGCTTTGCCCCGTTCGCGGCGAAATCCGCGATGTCATCTGCATTCAGGCCCACACCGTGGACGATCGAGGTATTTGCTTCGACCAAATCTTTGCCACTTCCACCCGAAAGACACAGATACTCATTGCGAGACTCAGCATCGATGCCCTCGGAAACATGCGGCATATAAATACCTGAATTGAGCGAAGATACCGGAGCGATCGATGGATACGCGCAGCCAGTCGCAAGCTGAGTCCCATCGCTATCGCCCAATGGGAAGGTGTCGTACTCGACATCGACTCCGCTCAATCCTTCCAGGCTTGATGCCCGATCCAGATTTCGAACAAAACCACCGGTCGCGCCGCTGCCGGCCATGCTTGTGGTCCCTGTGAGCATGTTGCGAAGTTCAACAAAGAGAAGTGCTTCGGTGCTGTTATCTGACGGTGACGAGATTTTGGTATGGCCTCGAAGGCCTTTACGCCAATCATGACGTTGTTCATACCGCTCGTCGCTTGGGATTGGGGTCAACGTGGAGAACGTAATGTGCTCATGCGTATTGATGAGGCCAGGAGAGAGAACGGCGTCTGCACACGAGATCTTGCTGGCAGCAGCGGCCTCTGGTGAGGTGGCACAATCGCAACCAGCACAGGTGATCATGCCGGCATCATCCACCAAGACGTAGCCGTTTTCGTAGATTTTATCGTGCGCCAGCACTTCGCCAACGTGCAACAAAATACCCGACGCGCCGGGAGTGGCATCGCAAAGACCCGAGGCTGCCGCAGGCACCGCGGTGGCACAAACCTCCCGAGGGTCTACAACAACATCCATGTCGGCTTCCGCATCCGCTCCCATGTCTGGTTGCCCGTCGTCAGTCCCGACATCGATTGTCGAGTCCGACTGCGCATCAGTGCCTGTATCTGTACCAGGATCGTTATTCGAAGGGTCGTCATCGGAACAAGCCGTGAACGCCAGAACCAGCAACGTAAAGATCCACAAAAATCGTTTGGACATTTTGTCTCCATCAAGTGTCGACGTCCTTGTACTCGAAAACTCAAAGGAGTTCAGCGACAAGTTCGTGACGAAACGTTGACAGAAACTGTGCATAATTACTAGGCAGTGCCGCGTCCTTTGGCCTGCTCTAGAACGACGCTGAGCGCCACAATGAGATTACCCGGCGCCATCGCGACCAGAATCCAGGGAAGCCACCCAAGGATCCCAAGCAGCATCGCGGCGAACACGATGAAGTCCTTTTTTGCGAAGTACTTCAGGTTTTTTAAAACCGCGTCCAACCACGTGGATTCTTCGTCCGCCGAATCGAAACTCCAGGTGAACGCCAACAAATCGCCGCGCTTATTCGCGATCAACCACCGGTAATAAACCACCATCGAAAGCAGCTTTCCAGCGACCGCTACCACACCCAACCAAAGCCAAATCTCGGGTGAAAGTCCGAACACGCCACCGAAGGTTTTCGAAGCGCCCCACCCCAGACCCGCCCAGAAAAACACGTCCGAAAAGTCGTCGCTCAACGTGTCGAGCCACTCTCCAAGGACCGAGAACTGATAGCGCACGCGCGCGAGTTCGCCGTCGCAACCATCAATGACGCTATTGAGTTGAAAGACCAAACCTGCGAGCAAGAAATTCTGAAAACCACCCAAACTGGCCAGTACGCCCGCCAGAATTCCCAACGAAAACGTGAAGACCGAAATATGGTTGGGTTTGATCGGCGTCCCGGCAAGCAGTCGAGAGATGAACAACGACATGTACCGGTTGATATGCCTCGAAACCATGCCGTCCAACGGCTTGCGGCAGTCGAGCCATAATGATCGTTCCGCTCGTTTCAGATCCGCGAGCTCGTGAATCGTCACCTGCCAACGGTCGTCATGGATTTCTCGGGCCCCAAGGCCTGCCGCGAATTCTTGAACCGACGAAAAATTTGTCAGGGCCCCACGCGGAATCACCGCCAAGGCGGCGAGCTCGTTCGTGGGCAGTCGAATGACCGCTGATTGCCCATCAAAACTTGAGGTGAGATCCTTGACCATGCCCCGATGGAACACAGTGGCCGCGTCGAGCACCAGGATGGTCTTTGACACACCCACAGCGGCCTTCACGGCGTTGAATTGGGTCACGACGATCGGCGAAAGGCTGACTTTTGCGGTGGCTACTTGAGCTTTCACATCCGCCAAATTAGCATCGCTGGCCCAGATCACGACGTCGTATGCGCCGTTTACCCAGACCATCCTAAGCGCACGCTCAATGAGCGTGAGTCCCGCTGCCTTGCGGCGCAGGCCCCACTCCCCACTAAGGTGACGAACGTCTAAGACGGCAGTGACCGTCATAATAATCCTGAGATCAGGCGCTTAGCGCTTGTCCGTACAACCACTGGAGCGCATTTCGCTCTTCCGTGTCTGCAGCGTGAAACTCGATGCCGTAGCATTTGCGCCCATCCTGTTCACCCGCACGACGAATCACGCCGGTGACCTCGGCCACTGACCGATTCTCTGGTCCAATGATCGTCACGCGCATTTCAACGGCCGAGCCTTCGCTAAGCGTCGACTCAGTCTTGAATGCGCATCCGCCAGGACCCACGTCCAGAACTTGACCCCAGATTTCACGGCCTTCGACCTTCATGCACGCAATTGCACGAACGGGAGCACGGTAGATCCGCGTATGTGCGCCGTTTGTCTCGAAAATCGGCGCGCCTGGGCCGCTCGAAAACGTTGACTTGGGCTGAGAATCGCGTGTTGAAGGCAGGATAACTGTTCGCATGATGACCTCGTGTCTTTGGTGGCCAATCCTTGGCCTGCGGTGGAGTTCGGTGCTTCTCCTACATCCACCTTACTCCGGGTTGAGCAGGCATCAAATTTTTTGATCCTTCTGTTGCCACCAGTGGCAACTAGACTTTCCACATAAAGACATCAGGGTCATGGTATCCGCGTTAAAAACGAGGCACTAAAGCCTCACACTCAAGCTAAAAACAAACAGAACACAAGCAAATTCAAACAGATACACGAACACGAGAAAAGCGAAGCATTCTTGGCACACATGTCGCATTAGTACCTCATATGAATGAAAGAACTCGGAGAACTCCTATGAAATACATCACACTGCTCACTGCCCTCTTTGTCACTTCGACCCTCTTGGCCTCAAATAATGCATACGCAGATTACCTTCCCTCTGAAGAATCAGCGGCTGCTCAGGTCGATTCCTACGAACTCGTCGTGGATTTCCTGAAAAGCGAACAGTTCACGCCAAGCCGACTCGATCTTCGACGCCTCAGTGGCGACCCGGTCGCTGACTTGGTCAAAGTCGCCAACGGTCGATTGAACACCGCCCTCCGCGGCCGCGCGGTCCAGTCGCTCGCCCTCTACAACAACGACTTGCGCGCTTTAGAGACCATCGACGGCCTCAAAGACAGTCTGCGCGACTCCGACAAATTGTTGCCATCGATCATCGTGGCATGGGCTCAAATTCACGGCGAAGATGTGGCCCAAGAGCTTGTGACCCTTGCGCAGCACCAACGAAGCGACATCCGAATCGCCGCCATCATCGGCCTGGGTCGATTCGGCGGTCAGCTCGGCTACGACTCGCTCACAAAGCTGGCATCCGTCGAAAAGAACGCTTCGATTCGCGCACGCATCGAAAGCTATATTCGCTAAAACCGCGGTTCGCCTCGCTCAACCCCGGCACCACCGGGGTTTTTGCATTTCTTGGACTTGGCATCGGTAGCCCACACAGATATAGCTTCCCTCATGGAGATGACCTCACTCGACGATTTTAAGACGCCCTGCGAAGTCTGTGACCGCAAACGATATGTGGTGACGGAAGCCAGCGATTACGCGCGGGCAAAACGTTGTGAGGTTTGCCTCGAAACGTGCCCAGCTTGCGAAGGATCGGGGTTCGAATATCTGATCGACGACAAAGGCTACTCCTACGTCCGTCGCTGCAGTATTTGCGGTCCGCTCGACAAGCGAATCCGAGCATTTAACTCAGCCACGATCCCCAGAAAATACGCCCATAATTCGACATTTGACCAATTCAAGTACCACGACGCTCGTGGCAAGAAGATCGGCAATCTGGATCGAATCCACCTGAAGCTCTACAGCTTTGCGACGGGCTTCAGCGCTGGGGACAAGGGCTTCCTGCTCTACGGCGATGTGGGAACCGGGAAAACCCATCTGCTTGCCACGGTGATGAGGTACCTGACGCTCGAGAAAGGAATCTCGTGCAAGTTCATCGAGTTTTCGCATCTGGTTTCGTCGTTGCGTGAAGGATTTGACCAGGGTCAGGGAGAAACCAAAGTGCTCGGGCCCCTCTTCGAAGTCCCGGTGCTGGCCATCGATGAACTCGGCAAAGGCCGAAAGACCGAATGGCAGGACTCCGTGATCGATGAGATCATTTCCAAACGTTACAACAGCGGCCTGACGACTCTGTTCACGACGAACTATCCGCTTGAAGCCCCCAAAATCACGCGCGACACGAGTGACATCAAACGCGGCGCGACGCTTGAGACATTGGGAGAGCGGGTCGGCGCCCGCATTCAAAGTCGAATCCATGAAATGGCCGATTTTGTTCAGCTCGACGCCCCCGATTTTAGAAAGGGTTAGGAACGGCGAGTGGTCCGTTAAAATCCCGCCTGGCTCTCGCTTGGCCGATTACTCCAACAACGAACTAAATCTTCAGCGCTCGCGCCACTGACGGCCATTCATATACCACCGCCTCAACCGGAATCCCGGCAACCCTGCGCAGGCGACGTCCCCGTACCTGTCCGTGAAGCGCTTCATAGAACCCACATGCGCGGTTCGCGGCGAGTACTTCGACGACTAAGCCGGACGCCCCCTGCTCCGCCAAGGCCTGAATGGCGTTTCTCCAGAGCGCGTAGCCGATTCCCTGCCCCTGCGCGTGATTAAGGACATAGATGGCGTAGACTTCAGCTTCGTCGAGTTCAGCCCCAGTGTGTCGTGATTTGCCGAACGAACAAAACCCGACAAGCTCATCGTGATGGGTGGCAACCAAAATTCCGGAAAACGACTCGTTGGTATTCAACCATGCGGTCCACTCCTGTCTGCGGGCGTGCACGGTAATGCTCTCAAGCACCGGCGCAGCGAGGATATCGAGGTAGGTCTCTCGCCAGGACTGGACATGGACCTGCGCTATGGCATCAACATCGTCGACTGTCGCCGAACGAACTTTCATTCCCGCCTCCAAATCATTCGAACTGGAATCCAGATCTGTGGTGGGTCCCACGGGCAGCTCAGCCGACGCGCGAACACAATAAATCAAACCCTGCGAGAGAATCGCGGCCAGGCCAGAGCCTCACGCACCAGTCACAATCGGATCGGACCAAGTACAGCGAGGCTTCAGCCTGGTGGATAACTCTCGCTCAGACGCGTAGATGCACCAGGAGTGACGAGATCGCCGCCGGTGTCATGCCCATAATACGCGACGCCTGCCCAAGAGTCCGAGGCCGAACCTTGCCAAGACGGTCCCGAACTTCTCGTGTCAGCCCATGAATGGCTTCGTAGTCGATCTCTTCGGGAATCAAATGGGATTCCATCTCCCGATGGCGTTCGATTTGTTTGGTTTGGCGGTCGATATAGCCATCGTACTGAACCTGAATCTCGACGACCTCACCGATTTCCGGCGAGACGCTCGCCAAATCGAAACCAGGAGCGAAACGAGCGAACATGGGACGTAATTGTTCAAAGTCGACCTCTGGACGGCGCAGTATCTGTTCGAGAGAGCTGCCGTTCCCAACGTTCGCAATTCCCTGTTCGGCACAGAAGTCTTGATTCTCACGGCTTCCGCCGACAAAAACCTCACCCAACATATCCCTCGTCGATTTGACGATTTCTCGTTTAGCCTGATGTTTCGCCCACGCCGCATCATCGAGCAGTCCAAAACGTCGACCGTGCCCGGCAAGCCTGAAGTCAGCGTTGTCTTCACGAAGCAAAAGTCGATACTCGGCTCGGCTTGTGAACATGCGATAAGGCTCATCGACGCCCTTGGTGACCAAGTCATCAAGCATCACGCCGATATAACCTTCGTCGCGCCCCATGATGAACGGGTCTTCCCCACGCAAGGCCAGCGCAGCGTTGATTCCCGCCATAATGCCCTGCCCTGCCGCTTCTTCGTAACCCGAAGTTCCGTTGATCTGGCCGGCCAGATACAGGCCTTTCACGCCACGAAGCTCGAGGGTGTGGTTGAGCTGAATCGGGTTCACGAAATCGTACTCAACCGCGTACCCAGGACGCATGATTTCAGCGTTTTCGAGGCCTGGAATCGTACGCAACATCGCCATTTGCGCGTCCAGCGGAAGGCTTGTCGAGATGCCACTTGGATAAACTTCGTTCGTCGTAAGGCCCTGTGGCTCCAAGAAAATCTGATGACGGTCCTTGTCCGCGAAACGCACAACTTTGTCTTCAATACTTGGGCAATAGCGGGCGCCGATGCCTTCGATCTTTCCGGTGAACATCGGAGATCTGCCGGTATTGCTGCGGATCACGTCATGAGTCGCCTCATTGGTGTACGTGATATAACACGACACCTGCTCCAACATCGGTGGCTCATGAAAGAACGAAAACCGACGAGGCGGCGTGTCACCAGGCTGTTCCTCAAGTCCTGACCAGTCGATGGTCCGCGCATCAAGCCGTGGAGTCGTCCCCGTCTTGAGTCGACCCATCTCCAAATTCAAACCTTTAAGGGTCGCCGAAAGGCCTACAGCGGCTTCACCGCCGGCCCGCCCACCCGAGAAGTTGTCCATACCGACATGGCATAAACCACGCAGGAACGTCCCCGTCGTGATGACCACGGCGCGCGCTTCGTAGATGACATTAAGTTTGTCGACGACGCCTGTGACATGAGGAACACCGTTGATTTCCTCAACCCGGATATCCTCGACGCTGCCCTGTTTGATGGTCAAATTGGGCACGTTCATCATGATTCGCTGCATCTCAATTCGATACATCGACATGTCGCACTGCGCCCGACTCGACCGCACTGCTGGCCCACGGCGAGTGTTCAGACGCCGGTACTGAATCGCTGAAGCATCGCAGACTCGCCCCATCACCCCGCCAAGTGCGTCGACCTCTTTGGCCAAATGACCTTTCGCCACGCCGCCGATGGCTGGATTGCAGCTCATATGCCCGATCGTGTCGATATTCTGGGTCAAGAGCAGCGTTTGCATGCCCATGCCGGCAAGCGCATTGGCTGCTTCACAGCCGGCATGCCCACCACCGATAACTACGGCGTCAAACTTCTTTGGATGCGTGATCATGGACTGACCTTAAGGGCAAGGGATATTTGCGGAACCAGGCGTTCCGAAGTCGCCAAGGCCATACGTAGCGGTCGCCAGACACCATGCGGCGCCTGCGTCGTTTCCGATCGCCGAAAACAAGTTGGAATCAAGCTGAGCGGCTTTACCGCGCGCTGATGGTCCAAAATAGGTCGAGTCGATCACGGTCCCGTCAGCAAGCGCCAGGGACAGCCCGTAAACAAGAGGATCCGAGGTGTTTTTCAGATGCCTACCTGCGAACAAGTACGCACCGGTGACGCCGCCATTGCTGGCTGGATCGACCACTTTCGCAAATACCGCGTACCCATTTGCGGGGATCGTCGCGTTAATATCCATGATTGGATAGACGTCCGCAGCAGAGCCGGTTTCGTTGTCCTTAAACTCAACCGAGAACAACGAAAGAGGAGCGGAGGTCGTATTATAAAGCTCAAACCACTCTCCGCTCGTGTCGCCCACCTTGGATGGGTCGGCCATAATTTCGCTGAAGATCACATCGCCTGGACCTGGCAAATTCGAAGGAACCGTCTCGCAGACTCCCACTGCACAGAGCTCAGCGAGCTCGCAGGTCACGTTCGTTGCCTGGTAGTTGCAATACGGATTGTTGAAGCGCGAAACCTCACAGGTCGCCGTGTCCGCCTGAAATTGCACAGCCGTTGAACGGTCGGTGCAAAAGTCCTCAGGTTTCACGCACGTAAACTCGGCACAGGCATCCACTGCGCATGCGGTATTCGCCGCGCCTGGCGTTCCGAAATTATCGGGTCCATTTGTGTACGGATCGGCCAGACTTGGACACCAATTGGCGAAATCATCATTGGCTGTGGCGCTGGGAGCGATGGCTGGATTGAATTTCCGCGAACGCCCGTCCACGACTGCGCCGGTCTCGTAAAACACGTAATCGACGTACTCACCGTTGGGGTTCATCAACGCCAACCAGTCCGTAGAATTCGTCAGCGTGACTCCCGAATAAACGTAATCAGGCTGAGCAACCCCGGCAGCGCCCGCCGTTGCCGCAAAAAGCAACGTGGAACCGGCGGTAAACGCTGGCACCGACGTCAACATATTGGCCGCAATCACGTGTTCCTGATTCGCGCTCGTGCCCTTGGATACAATCTTCCAACCGGTCAAATCGATGTCTGCACCACTTGTATTTGTGATTTCGAACCACTCGTCGGCTTCATGTGCGCCTCCAGCCGGATTGGGCATAATTTCGACAATCGTAACGCCACCCACTTGCGTGATTCCACCGACGCACACCGCGTTTTCACACGTGCCGTTTACATAGCCGCAATGTTGGAAGGTCAAAGGATAGTCGCATACGGGCGAGCCGTCCGCGTCGTTGCAGGTCCCGATAGCCGCGTAGGACATGGCCACATTACCATCACATTTCGAAGGTTTTGGCGTGTTGCACATGATGGTCTCGCACGCCCCTTGAAGGCACTGACCATTCACGCAGCCCAACGCGCAGGAGTCAGCAACTTTTGGGTAAACGCATTGGCCTTCGCCTTCACAGGCTCCGTTGGAATCATAGGTAAATCGAGTCGTGCCATCAGCCCCACACGTTGGCGCTGGAGCGATGTCACAGACCTTGCTTTCGCACGCATCGGCGGCACAGCCCGTTGCGGTGCAACCCAGCTCGCACGGGGTGCGAATCTCCGAATACGTGCAGGCGGCGTTCGCACCACTGAGGTCACAAACCCCAATCGTTGCATAACCCACCAAAACATCACCATCACAAGACAACGTGACCGGCGGTTCGTCGCAGTCGTCATTGACCTCACAAACACTGCCGTCTGCGCTGCAACGGCCGTTCACCGTGCACGAAGAACCAATGCTACAAGGGGTATTGATGTCACAATCGCTGACGCAAGCGTTGGCCTCACCGCAATAGGTTCCCAACGTGCAATCCGAATCGGCCGTGCAGGCCTTCGTCGCCTTTTCATTGGGCGCGTCTGTCCCGCAAGCGCAAACGAGTAGTACCAAAGCCATCCACCAACATTTCGACATTATTTTCCTCGTGTATCGCATGCAGTCATCTCAACGGCGTATCTTTAGTGAAATCCGCGCTCGATCTCAAGTCCGCCGCGCCCAAGCGCATTGCAGTTGGAGCCGTCATGACGCATCCTTTGGCCGTCCTTGCCCATGGCTCAATCCGTGAAACTTCCGCTCGACACCCTAAATCCCCAGCAGCGAGAAGCCGTCGAAACACTCGAAGGCCCAGTACTGCTGCTCGCTGGTGCAGGGAGCGGCAAAACGCGAGTCATCACGTTTCGAGTCGGCCACCTCATCGAGAAAGGCATCGAGCCTCAGAATATTTTGGCGGTGAGCTTCACAAATAAAGCCGCGACAGAAATGCGCGAACGAGTCGCACACCTCATGGGACGCCAAATCGCCGATCGCGTCCACCTCTCGACGTTCCATAGTTTGGGCGCCGATATTCTGAAAAAACACATCGAAAAGATCGGCTACAAAAAGAAGTTCACCATTCTTGACCAAGGCGACCAGCTGTCGTTGGTCAAAGAAGTCATGAAGGAACTCAACCTTGACCCCAAAGTGGTCGATCCCGCGGCCCTGCTCTTTTTGATCAGCCGTGCAAAAATGGCGCTCTCGGATCCGCGAAGCCTGCCCGAATTCAAATACCATCCCATGATGCCGTTCGCGCAAAAGGCCCATCGCAACTACCAAGCCGCGCTGCGAGGCTTAAATGCCGTCGATTTTGATGACCTTATTTGTCTGCCGGTCCAGCTTTTCCGCGAACGCGAAGATGTGCGCAAGAAGTACTCTGAGCTCTACAAGTACGTCATGGTCGACGAGTATCAGGACACCAACGCCACACAATTATTGTTCCTGGAAGCCATCGTTAGGGACCACCACAACATCTGCGTAGTCGGCGACGACGACCAGAGCATCTACGCATTCCGCGGCGCTGTGAGCGGGAATATCCTGCTGATCGAAAAGGAATTCCCAGGGACCCGAGTCATCAAACTCGAACAAAATTACCGGTCCACAAACACGATTCTGGGTGCCGCGAATTCACTGATCTCTCATAACCGGATGCGCAAAGAAAAAACGCTCTGGAGCGCCAACGGCGCGGGCGATCCGATCACGGTGATTCATGCGGGCGACGAACGAGAAGAAGCCGAGTACGTGGCCGCCGAAATCGACGCACTCAAATTCCAGCACGACCTGAATTACAGCGATTTTGCGATCCTGTTCCGGGTAAATCCTCAAGCCCGGCTCTTCGAAGAAGCATTCCGCATGTACCGAGTCCCCTACAAGCTGCTCGGCGGTCAGGAGTTCTTCGACCGAAAAGAAGTCAAAGACTTCATCGCCTACCTCAAGTCGTGTCTAAATCCCGATGATGAAGTGAATCTGCGCCGTATCGTCAACGTACCGCCCCGTGGACTGGGACCGGTGACCGTCGACCGCATCTCGCAGTACGCGCATGAGCAGAAAATCACATTCTTCCGCGCACTCGAAGCCGTAGCTGCGGGCGAAGTTGAAATCGAAAATGTCAGCCATGGCCCCCGGGA
>Ga0100385_1000466_pt1 | contig 48477 bp, 49 predicted proteins | sample CryGeymeta201509_FD_81543 | JGI IMG/M metagenome (GOLD analysis project Ga0100385, IMG submission 81543) | Groundwater microbial communities from Crystal Geyser aquifers in Utah, USA - Crystal Geyser metaG 2015-09 | ecosystem: Environmental > Aquatic > Deep subsurface > Groundwater | place: USA... | reverse complement strand
TTGCCTTTTTTGCCATGTTACGGTATCTTTTACTCATAGAAGCGGCCTCCTTTAAATAAGTTTTTGGTTAAATTAGTTTAATCGAGGTCGCTTCTTACTTCAACAACTTTAGGGACATTGTCGTTATTTTTGAGGAAATTATAATACAATCAGCCATTTTTCGAAAGCGGGAAGTTGAAGAGACAGAACCTTGACTTGGACTTAAACTCTCAGATAAGATACATATCCGGGGTAAAAAATGAAAGTTGCAATTGGCAGTGACCATGCGGGCGTAGAGCTTAAAAATGAGCTAATCTCCATCCTCAGCGAGATGAAGATAGAATGCCTTGATTTCGGCACAAACGGCCCTCAGTCCGTGGACTATCCTGATTTTGGAGAAAAGGTAGCAAGGGAAGTCTCAGAAGGCAAAGTGGACAGGGGTATACTGATATGCGGGACAGGCATCGGCATGTCAATTGTAGCAAATAAGATTCCCAATATAAGGGCGTCTCTCTGCAATGACCTCTTCACCGCAAAAATGAGCAGGATGCACAATGACGCAAACGTCCTTGTTATAGGCGGCAGGATTGTAGGCAGAGACCTTGCAAAAGAGATTGTCAGGGTATGGTTCAGCACAGAATTTGAAGGCGGCAGGCACACAAATCGCATTACAAAGATAAAACTGATAGAGGAAAGATTTATAAAACATGGAATTTGAAAGGCTCAAACTCTCAGACCCGGATATTTACAGGGCGATTCAGGGAGAGATAAAAAGAGAAAGGGAGAAGATTGTCCTTATTGCATCGGAAAACTATGTGAGTTCTGCTGTTCTTGAGGCGCAGGGCTCCGTATTTACCAATAAATATGCCGAAGGTTATCCTAATAAACGGTATTATGGCGGATGTGAATATGCTGACATTGTTGAAACCCTTGCGATAGAAAGGGCCAAGGAACTCTTTGGAGCCGAACATGTAAATGTCCAGCCTCATTCCGGAAGCCAGGCAAACATGGCTGTGTATTTTGCGTTTCTTAAACCCGGAGATACCATTCTCGGCATGAACCTCAGCCATGGAGGACATCTCTCTCACGGCGCATCCGTAAACTTTTCAGGGATACTTTATAAAGATATCCCTTATGGAGTTAATAAAGAGACAGGATACATTGATTATGATGAGGTGCGCAGGCTTGCGGTAAAAAATAAACCAAAGATGATAGTTGTCGGAGCGAGCGCTTATTCAAGGACTCTTGACTTTAAGATATTTTCGGAGATTGCAAAAGAGGTTGGCGCTTATCTGACGGCGGATATAGCTCATATAGCAGGGCTTGTAGCAGTCGGCCTTCATCCGTCTCCTGTGCCTTATGCTGATTTTGTTACAACAACGACTCATAAGACGCTCCGCGGCCCGAGAGGCGGGGTGATAATGTGCAGGTCAAAATACGCAAAGGCTATAGACAAGATGATATTTCCGGGAATTCAGGGAGGCCCTTTGGTTCATGTGATTGCCGCAAAGGCAGTCGCATTTAACGAGGCGTTGAAGGATGAGTTCAAGGAATACCAGAAAAGAATAATAAGAAATGCCCAAAGGCTTGCCGGAGAACTTATAAAAAGGGGCTTCAGGATAATATCAGGCGGAACAGACAACCACCTCATGCTTGTGGACCTTACGAATAAAGGCTTAACAGGCAGAGAGGCTGAGGAGGCGCTTGACAAGTCAGGCATAACAGTAAACAAGAATGCAATACCTTATGATGATAAACCTCCTGCAATAACAAGCGGTATGAGGCTTGGCACGCCGTGTGTTACTACCAGGGGGATGGGTGAAGCGGAGATGACAGAGATAGCAGAGATAATAGATGAGGTGTTGAAGAACAACTCTGATGATGCAAAGATTGAGAAGTTAAAGCAGAAGGCAGGGGATATCTCCAAGAGATTTCCGATATATTAGAAAATGCAAAAAACTGGTGAATTGCTATCAGGTGAATAGGTGAATAGAGTAAATTCAAAACAGTGTGAGTTGTTATTTTTAAAATTTTTTACCCATTTACCGATTCACCCATTAACCGATTCACCTATTCACCGAATCTTTAAGCCATGAAGTGTCCATTTTGTGGAAATTCAGAAGACAAGGTTATTGACTCGCGGACGAGCAAGGAAGGCGATGCGATACGCAGAAGGCGCGAGTGCCTGAAGTGCGGAAAGCGTTTCACCTCTTATGAGCGTGTTGAAGATATAGTCCCGATGGTTGTGAAAAAGGATGGAAGGCGCGAGCCGTTTGACAGGCCGAAGATACTGAAAGGGCTTGAAAAGGCATGTGAAAAAAGGCCTGTCAGCGTGGAATTGCTTGAAGGCATTGTTGATTCAATAGAGAAAAAACTCATAAACCTTGGCGTGAAGGAAATACAGAGCGCATGGGTCGGGGAAGAGGTAATGTCTTCATTGAGAGAGCTTGATAAGGTTGCGTATGTGAGATTTGCGTCTGTTTACAGGCAGTTTAAGGATATAAGCGAGCTTATGAATGAAGTAAAGACGTTATTTGAACAGAAAGGCAGTAAATAGTGAACAGTGTCAGTGATTAGTGACAGTAAATACTACTGACACTGAAAACTGACACTGACACATTTTTGAGATAGAGGAGGCTTTTATGTATGACTGGGGATTAAAGAACCGTCTTTCAAGGATAATTAAATCTGACGGAAAAACCGTTATGCTTGCGGTTGACCACGGATATTTTCTCGGGCCTACAACAGGGCTTGAAGATGCAGAAAAAACAATCAAGCCGCTGCTTCCTTATGCTGATGCCTTAATGCCGACAAGAGGGATTGTCCGCACATCAGTTTCTCCAATATCAGAGACGCCGATAGTCTTAAGAGTCTCAGGAGGAAACAGCATTCTTGACGAAGACCTGTCCAACGAAGGGCTGACCGTTTCCATGGAAGATGCGGTAAGATTAAATGCAGCGGCGGTTGCGCTTTCAATATATGTCGGCTCCCAAAATCAGAAAGAAACGCTCCTGAATCTTACAAAACTTATTGATGAGGGGCATCGCTACGGGATGCCCGTGCTTGCTGTTACGGCAGTTGGAAAGAATATGGTGCGTGATGCAAGGTATCTTGCCTTGAGCTGCAGGATAGCTGCTGAACTCGGAGCGCATATTGTAAAGACATATTACTGCGAGGGTTTTGAAAAACTTGTAAAGACATGCCCTGTGCCGCTTGTTATGGCAGGAGGTAAAAAACTTCCCGAATATGACGCTCTTGAGCTTACTCATAATGCAATCATAAGGGGCGCGGCAGGCGTTGACATGGGAAGGAATATCTTCCAGTCAGAAGCTCCTGTTGCGATGATTCAGGCTGTAAGGGCGATTGTTCATGATAATGCAACTCCAAAGAAGGCTTATGAGCTTTACAAGAGTCTTAAAGCTCGCCTGAAGAGCAAGAAATCAAAAATTAAAGGCATTACTGCAAGCAGGAAAGAATTAAGCAGGCATTAGAGTAGAGGATTAAGCTATACTGACCTGCAATACACCTTCAAATGGATTTTGCAAAAAGCGTCCACTGCCGCTACAATATTTACACGTAATAATCATAACTATCTTTAAAAAGCATTTTGTCGCCTAACTTATTCACATCCGCAATTAATTGCGGATACATCACCAAAATTGGAGGGATAGGTGCATTGCGTATATCCCAACTCTATCTCAATCAGCCTCAATGCCTAAATTCTACTTAATGCCCTTATTCCTGTCAAACAAAACTCTTTCATCTCTGCATCGCCGACAAAAAGTCTTTCGGCGTCATCGTCTTTATGGACAGCAGATGTTTGAAGTGCATTGCGTCCCAGCTAACGAAAAGTGAATTTTCTTTTAAATGACTATTAACAAGATTTGCTATTAGCGCATCCCCGAAGCTTGCCTTTTTATAGATAATCTCCAAGATGTCTTTAACGGCTATCTCTGGAAGGGGAGAGTCAATACTGTTAGAAGGGATTATGTCAATTGTATATCTTAGAGGGAAATAGTGAAACAATTCTGTAATCTGCCGCTGATTGAGATTAAATGAGAGAATGCCGCATAATTCAAAAAGGTTTATAATGCTTGTAACCCCTCTACCTTTGACTGCAATAATGTCGAGAAAACTGCGGTTTATCTTGAAGTTGACATCATCCTTATATCTCAGGTCAATTACAAAGATGTTTGTATCTATGAAGACAGTGATCTTTTTCGTGTCCATGCCATAGCCTCTTTTGCAGTCTTAAAATGAGGTTTTGTTTTTTTCAGGGTGAGTTCTATGTCATTCCACGCCTCTTCATACGACCGCAAGGAAGTTTTTTTGAGTGATTCGGCTGTTACAGAGGATATTAAGGCAAAGGGTTTCCCCCTTAATGTTACAACAACCCTTTCCCCTTTTGAGACTGCCCGCATGGCTTCCCCTGTTCTGTTTTTCAGATTCTTTGCTGTCATTGTTCTCATTAGCGTTCTCCTGAGTAGCAATTTAAAAAGTATTATAGCTATTTCATGCCAAATCTGCAATAGATTCTCTGCTATGGTATATTATTGTCTATGAAAGTTGCGATGTATTACAGGAATAATGACGTGAGGGTTGAGGAAATGCCTGTGCCGAAAATAGGGAAGGGCGAGATGCTGGTTAAGGTTATGGCGAGCGGGATATGCGGAAGCGATGTAATGGAATGGTACAGGATTAAAAAAGCTCCGCGTGTTCTCGGGCATGAAATAACGGGAGAGATTGTTGAGCTTGGAGCAGAGCTATCAGCTATCAGCCATCAGCCATCAGCCTTAAGAATCGGCGACAGGGTATTTGTGTCCCATCATGTTCCTTGCAATGCCTGCCGCTATTGCCTTAGCGGCTATCACACTGCCTGTGAGACACTTCACAAAACAAATTATGACCCCGGAGGTTTTGCAGAGTATCTCAGAGTGCCTGAGATAAATGTTAAGAGCGGGGTTTATATCCTTCCTGAAAATATGTCTTATGAAGAAGGGACCTTCATAGAGCCCCTGGCGTGCATTCTGAGAGGCCAGAGGGTCGCAAACCTGAAAGCCGGACAAAGCGTTCTTGTAATTGGCAGCGGGATTTCAGGGCTACTTCATATAAATATGGCAAAGAATGCGGGAGCGGAACGGATTATTGCAACTGATGTAAATGAATACCGCCTTAATGCAGCATTAAAATTCGGCGCAGACAGCGTTATTAATGCTAAAGAGAATATGCCTGAGCGTGTTCGTCCACTGAATGACGGAAGATTGGCAGACTGTGTTATTGTGTGCACAGGCGCAATGCCTGCTATTGAGCAGGCGCTTCAGTCTGTTGATAAGGGAGGCACGATTCTGTTTTTTGCGGTCCCTGAGCCGGGAATTAATGTCTCTGTGCCAATCAATGATTTCTGGAGAAATGAGATAAAAATGGTGACATCCTATGGAGCGGCTCCCTCTGACCTTGCTTTGGCAATAGAGTTTATCAGCGCCCGGAGGGTAAATGTAAAGGATATGATTACGCACAGGCTGGGCATGTCCGATGCACAGCTTGGTTTTAAGCTCGTTGCAGAAGGTAAAGAGTCAATAAAGGTTATTATTGAGCCGTGGAGATAGTTAATCAAAAGCTTATCTCTGTTCCCTTATCAATGCTGTAGATAAGATATATCTGATAATTCTTCACCCAAGGCTGTCTTAACGTGTAATCTGTTTTGTGCCAGAAGAATACCCATGGTGCATCGTCAACAATCATATTCTCAGCCTTTTCATAATACACATCTCTTTCTTTTGCTGTTTGTGCGTGCTGGCCTTTTTCAATAAGAGAATCTACCGCAGGATTTTTATATCTTGCCCTGTTTCCCGCCGGGCCGAGGTTTGCCGAGTGGAATAAAGGGAACAAAAAATTTTCGGGGTCGGGATAGTCGGCAAACCATCCAAGCCAGAACATGTCCGGCTCGCCTTTATTGATTGCATCTTTATATGCGCTCCATTCAAGCTGTTTGATATTTGCCTTAATCCCAACTTCTTTTAAATATGACTGTATCACCTCGGCAGTATCCACAACCTCATTGTCCGCTGTTATATAAAAATTCACTTCAAGCCCATCCGGATAACCGGCGGCCTTTATTAACTCTCCGGCTTTTGACGGATTATATTCATAAGATGCAGGCGCTTTCCATTTTCTCAGAATATCAGGCACCGGCCCTGAGGCAAGCCTTCCCCTTCCTTCGTAAACAGTCCTTAACATCTTTTCCCTGTCAATTGCATAGTTCATTGCCTTTCTGAGAACAGGATTATCAAAAGGCTTTTTTGAGCAGTTAAGCCCGAGGTAATAGGTGTTTATGCCGTTTATTGATGACATGAATCCCGACATTTTTTTATCTTTTTTAAATCTGGAGAATGCCGATGCCGGAATGGTTATTACATCAAGATTGCCAATTTCAAATTCCGTTATTGTTGTCAGGTCTTCGGGGATTATCTTATAGGCGATGCCGCTGATTTTTGGAAGGCTGTCAAAATAATCGGTTCTTGCCTCAAGCAGAAGTTCTCTGTTTGGAAGCCAGTGTTTGAGGATAAACGGTCCCGTACCAACGGGATGAGATGAAAAATCCACTCCCCATTTTTCCACTTCTTCCTCAGGAACTACATAAGCAGCAGTCATTGCCAGGAGATTCAGAAATGGAGAAAAGGGTTTATCAAGGGTTATCTCAAGCATGTAATCGTTTGCTGCCTTTATGCCTGAAACCTCTTTTGCTTTACCATCTATAAACTCTCTTGCGCCTTTTATCTTGTCAAAGACCCAGGTGTTAGGAGACCTCGTTTTTGGATTAAGAACCCTTTCAAATGAATATTTGAAGTCTCCGGCTGCTGCTTCTCTGTCGTTGGAGAACATCACGCCTTTTTTTAATTCAAATTTGTAAACAAGCCCGTTTTCTGATATTTTCCACTTTGACGCTATGTCGGGAATGATGTTTAAGTCCTTATCCATTTTGACCAGACCGTTAAAGAGCTTGGCTGAGAGAGAGCCTCCCGTAACATCCACAATAAGCGCAGGGTCAAGTGTTGTCGGGTTTGTATTAAGCCGGTAATAGATATAGCCGGAAAGGCGGTTCTGCGGCGAACATGATAAAATAAAAAGCAGTAAACAGATGCACACAACTAATGGAAGGGGATGGTATTTGAGCGGTTTTATTGCACGCAATTCCGACACCCCCCTTAGTCCCCCCTTGATAAGGGGGGATTTGAGGGGGGTGTGAGGCAAAAACCTCGGAGTTCCGATTCTATCGGAACGAGAATGAGCGAGAATGCTATCCCCTTCCATCTGCATAGGTTTTAACCATAAGGTTATTTATCGTTCATCTGATTTTTTGTCTCTTCTTTTTCTTCTTCAGCTTTTTCTCCCGAAATCTTGTATTCCTCAAACACCCATTTGCCGAGGTCCAGGAGCTTGCATCTTTCAGAACAGAACGGCCTATTTGGATTTTCTTCCCATGTTGTTGTCTTTTTACACATAGGGCATTTAATTTTCATGATATATTCTAACTCTTTTTCTGATTTTTAGCTTTCAAATATCCGGTGATTTCTGCTAAAATTAGCTCTCAAGAACAAAGTGTCAGTGAATAGCTACAGTGTCAGCGAATAAAAAACTGACACTAAAAACTGGCGCTTACACTAATCTGGAGGTAAGAATGGATTATTTTTTTACTGAAGAACAGGCAATGATAAGAGACCTTGCAAGGCAGATTGCGGAAGAGAAGATTGTGCCTGTAAGAAGAGAGCTTGATGAAAAAGAAGAATTCCCATGGGAGATAATGAAGGTCCTCGCGCAGTCAGACCTTTTCGGGCTTTTTATACCGGAAGAATACGGAGGACTCGGAAAGGGCAGCTTTGAGTTGTGCATTGCTGTTGAGGAAATCTCAAGGGCCTGCCTTGGCGTCTCAACAACCTATGCTGCAAATGCGCTTGGAGCATATCCAATCCTTCTTTTCGGCTCTGATGCGCAGAAGAAGAAATATCTGCCGGACATAGCTTCAGGCAAGAGGCTTGTCGCATTCGGCCTTACCGAGGCGAATGCGGGAAGCGATGCAGCGGGCATTCAGACAACTGCAAAACTTACAGGAAATGAATATGTGCTTAACGGCACAAAGCAGTGGATAACTAACGGAGGCGAGGCGGAGGTATATACAATAATTGCCCTGACTGACAAGACAAAGGGGCCGAGAGGCGCATCTGCTTTCATTGTGGAAAAAGGAACTCCGGGATTTACTTTCGGCAAAAAGGAAGAGAAGATGGGGATAAGGGCGTCTGCAACAAGGGAACTTATATTTGATAACTGTAGAATTCCGAAGGAGAATATTATCTCAAAAGAAGGTGTGGGATTCATAGTTGCGATGAAGACGCTGGATAATTCAAGGGCAGGCGTCGGCGCACAGGGAGTCGGCGTTGCGCAGGGCGCATTTGATGAGGCCGTGAAATTTGCAAGGCAGAGGGTTCAGTTCGGACATCCGATTATAAGTTTTCAGGCAGTCCAGCATATGCTTGCGGATATGGCGACAGACATAGAGGCTGCGAGGGCGCTTGTCTATTCAGTTGCCAGATTCATTGACAGCGGGGCAAAGGACGTAACAAAGGAGTCTGCTATGGCAAAGGTTTTTGCTACGGACGTTGGTATGAGAGTTACGACAAATGCCATTCAGGTGATGGGCGGCTCAGGATATATGAAGGAGTATCCTGTTGAGAAGATGATGCGTGACGCAAAGATACTCCAGATATACGAAGGGACCAATCAGATTCAGAGGAATGTCATAGGACAGGCTCTGATGAAGAAGCAGAAATAGGGCTAAAATTTGAACTCCGATTTTATCAGTTTGTTATTTTCGTCAAAGGTGACCTTTGCCGTGAAATGCTCTCCGGGCATGAACGAATAAGCAAGTTCCTTCCACAGCGCTATCGTCCTGCCGCCTTGTTTTTTTATTTCAGGGTAGGGGTATCTTGCAAAGTAAAGAAAGTTTTTTACGAGCTTTGTCTCTTTTGAACGCTCAACCAGAGGGTCTTTATCGTTAAAGGTAAATGTATTCTGAACGCATATCCTCTTTGTGAAAAGGTCGGCAAAGCCGACTTTTATCTCATCGCCTGATTTTGCGATAAACCACCACCTCAGAAAATCATTCGGCAGAGGACACATCGTGTAGGTATTAGCCTCAAGCCTTTCTTTGAGAAAATCCCTTGCTCATTACGAAGATAATATCTGCCTCCGAGATATGAAAACAAAAGGATAATTGTAACGGCAGAGATAAGCGCTGCTTTTTTTCTGTTGAATCTGCCGAGTATCACGCATAAAAATAGTCCGATGGATATATACGGGTCTATTATAAAACTGATATCCAGCGAATACGCATTCCAGTCAAATGGCGAAAGAACACGTGTGCCGTACTGGTTTGTGAGGTCCATCAATATATGTATGCCGTAGGCCAGGAAAGACAGGAAATAGTAATAAAAAAAACCTTTCCTGAAACCGGCTATAACAGCTATAATCAGCGGCACAAGAAAAAGGGCAAGAATCCCATGTGTTATTCCGCGATGGTATCTGAGGAATATATCCACTCCCCAGAATCTTGTTATGTAGTCAAAATCAGGCGCAATAGATGATATGAGCAGGACCCAGAAGGCTCCTTTTCTTTTGAATCCAAGTTGCGCGATTGCCGCCCCTGCAAGGCTGTGAGTTATCGGGTCCACTACAATGCCTCCATGTCCCACTTTTCAAGGGCTGTTTTTATACGGCTTATATCTTTCTTTTCGTCCATTGCCTTTTTAATTTTTCCCCAGACGTCAATATTACCATAAAGTATGCAGCCGACAATACAATTATCTTGTATAACGAGTTTCCTGTATATAAGACTTTTGCTGTCTTTCTGCACGATTGCTTCAAGTTTTTTGTCAGGGTCTATATCTCCTGCGGAAATAAGATTTATTCCTGCTATCTTAAGAATATTTGAAGGCAGTGTGCCTGTATAGACTGCGCTGCCTCCTGCCATATTGATTCCTGCAATCTTGCCCTGTTCCTCTGCGGCAGGCCATATGCCGTAGCATATCCCTCTGTGCTCTGCTATGTCGCCGGCAGCGTATATGTCCTTAAGCTCTGTCTCAAGCCTGTCATTTACAGGCGCTCCTTTATTGCATTTAATTCCGGGTTTATCAGCGAGTTCTGTATTGGGTTTGACTCCGGCAGATATTATCACCATATCGCAGTCAATAATTGTTCCGTCATCAAGAATAACGCCCTTAACCTTTTCGTCCCCTGTTATCTCCCGTGTCTTTGCGCCAAGAAAAATGGCAAATCCCATTTTCCCCATCTGTGTTTTAAGAATTTCAGCGCCTTCCGTATCCATCTGTCTTGGAAGCAGTCTTGGGAAGAACTCCACCACAAATACTGAATGCCCTGTTTTTCTCAGGCTGTTTCCAAGCTCAAGCCCGAGAACTCCTCCTCCTATAATAACAACTCTCTTTGATTGTTCAGCATATCTTTTGATTTCAATGGCGTCTTTAAGCGTTCTTAGCGTAAACACCCCTTTTTTGTCAGAGCCGGGGATTGGCGGGACGAATGAAAGGCCTCCCGCTGCAATGAGAAGCCTGTCGTATTTCAGTATATGCCCTGAATGTGTGATGACCTCTTTTTTGTTTTTATCTATTTCAGAAACAGGCGTGTTAAGCAGCAGCTTTATGTTGTTCTTTTCATACCATGCGTCTTTATAAATGATAAGGCCGTTTTCATCCACATCGCCGCTTATGTATTCCATGAGCCTTATGCGGCTGTAAAAAGGATAGGCCTCGTCAGAGAGTATGGTTATCTCTCCTTCATGGTCAATCTTTCTTATGTTGATTGCGGCAGTTGTTCCCGCAGCGCCATTGCCGATGATGATGTATTTCATGCGAACCCTTTGCAGTTAGAATTTTATAATTTCTTTTTCAATTTCCGGATATGCGCTGTCAATTTTTGACTGAACCTCTATTGTCTTTTTTAGTGAAGTTACAACCTTGCAGTAATGCGTTATGTCATCAAGAGATAGAGGTCTTCCCTTTCTATCCTTAAGCCATTTGTCGCAGACCTGATAACCGCCAATTTGATATTCCCATACTTCTTTAGGAATGCCTTCAAAATACTGGCTGCTGTTTATATAAACAACCCCCTTTAATTCCCCCTTTGTTAAGGGGGATTGAGGGGGTTGTTCATATCTCGGTTTTTCAACTTTATCATTTCCTTTGCCCTGAAATTTGGCAACGGGAGCGTCAAGGTCTGAAGATTTAAGGAGATGAAGGTTAACAAGTTTTTCTCCAAGGTCGCCTATCTTTTTAAATAGCTTGTACTCGCTTGTGAAGGGAACTCTCGGAAAATCTATCTTCAGGAACTCGGCGTATTTTGTCCTGTAGATGCTTGAATAAAGCACTGCATAAATGTAATAGAAGATTTCTTCAGGAGACGGCGCTTTCTTATATTCTCTTGTTAATTTTTCAAAGAATGCAGGAGAGAGGTTTGACTTTTTCATGCCGTATTCCGCCTGCGGTTCAAAAAGAAGCATGACGGTGCTGAGGGATTTTTTCTTTTTAGGATAATCTTTTTCTTGATAGAGATAGAGAGGGAAAACAGATTCTCCACCGCGATAGAAAAGATTAAGGTCAACAATATTTTCTGAGACATAAACCACATTCCACAGTTTTTCCAAGCCAACAACTTGTCCTGCTCTACCAATACATAATCCTAAATTTTCTTGTATCATATGTTGCATTACTTCTTTTCTAGAGCGTTCAATAACAGCATCATGATAGAAAATCCATTGAATATCAAAAGGACGATAAAGAATTTTTGTTATAGCCCGCTCCCAGTCTTCATCTTTAATAATTGTTTCTCTTGAATCCTTTAACTTCCAGTTGGATTTATCTTTCAGGTTATATGCCTGCTGAATAATTTCATCAGGCATCTTTTTGTCCCTGAATTGCATTATCCTTCTTTTTAAGGCATTCCTGTCGAAATCAATAACAAAATTATCTCTTGATGTGACTATTCCAACACTGTTTACAGGAAAAATATCGGTGATTTTGGGATATTTTTCGTATTGTTTTAAAAGTCCTTCATCCCGCGGAATAAAAAGATAGAACTCGGATTTGGGTTTAATAGTTTTCCATTTTGTTGTTTTAATATCGTGTTTATTAAGCCAATCATATTTGTCTTCTCTTACGCCCCATAGTTCAGAATGTGAAATCTTACACCCCCCTTTAATTCCCCCCTTGGCAAGGGGGGACGAAAGAGGGGTTTTCTTTATGAACAGAGCAATAGCAACACCCTGCTGAATATCAAAGACATTTTCATCTTTAGAACCATCAGGACATCTTTCTTTTTTAAGACTGTTGCCATGAAGGTCAAGCAGATAAATCTCATCAAAGCTCTGCATCAAGGACTGTCTCATGCCCCTGAAGGTTGGGTTATCAAGATAGCTGTGGTTTGTTATAAAGCCTAAGACTCCTTCTCCTGCAAGATCAATCTTCCACTGAGCAAATCGGATAAACTTCACATAGTCATCCTGGAGCCATTTGGGATTTTTCTCGCCGAGCGGTTTTCCATCAACCTGATAATAAATCTTCACCTCGTCATATACGTTTGAGGAATGCCCTGAATATGGCGGATTGCCGAGGATAACCAGAATGGGCTGCTCTTTCTTAACCTTTCCTGCAAGATGCGATTCTTCTGAAAGAGAAATCATGCCCGGAAGTTCTGTCTGTGCAAGCTCTTCCATTTCCAAAGTATTAGTGAGGTAAAGTTTAAATCTGTCGTCTGACTGAAGTTTATAGCCGAGTTCTTCCAACAGGAACGACATTTTCAGATGGCCGACTGCATAAGGAGCCATCATTAGTTCAAAGGCATAGAAGTTTTTGAGAATGTGTTCTTTGATAAAGCCTGCTTTTTTACCCTCGCCGTATTTTGATGTGAATTCCTCTGCTGCAAGTTTTGCGGCTTCTGCTAAAAAGGTGAGCGTTCCTGCCGCCGGGTCAAGGACAGTCACAGACGGGCTTGCAAAACCATCCTTCTTATCAAAATATTCTTTCAGGATATGATGCAAAGAGCGAACAATATATGAGACAACAGGCTCAGGTGTGTAATATACGCCTCTTTTCTCTCGCATTTTTGGGTCATATTCTGCAAGAAAGGTTTCATAAAAATGGACGACAGGGTCTTTGCCTTTATGCTGATTAAAATATTCATCAAGCAGCTTATAAACATCGGTTGTAGCCAGAACATCCGAGATATCGTCAATAATCCACTCCATCTGTTTAGGCAGGTCGCCAAGCGAAATAAATCTGAAGACATCCCTTAAAATGCCGATTGTCTTTGGAATTTTGTCATAAGCAAGTTTTCTGTTAAATCCGTTTTCTGTTCTTGTTCTGGCAGCGAATAATCCGTATGTGATGGTCTGCGAATAAAGGTCTGCAAAGTCTTCTTTAGTAAGCCCGCTTATAAGGTGTTCTTTAAAGACTTTATAAAAGCCGAGGATATTCCCTTTGCCCCTTTTCTCTTCTTCTTCCAATTCCTGAGCGATTACTTCGTCCTTCAAGAACCGCGTTCTTTTTGCAAGCTCAACGGCAAGGTTCTTGGCGTCATAGACTTTTGGCAAAGAGAATGAAAAGAATTTTTCTAAGAGTTTAAGAAATTCAGTTTCTTTTTCAACAGGAGGCACAGTCTTGAGTTTGTGAATAACGTAGGGCCTGCCTGTCAAAACTTTATCAATTAAAACGCCGTTGCGGTAAAGCCTGAATTCAAAGAAATTGGTTAATAATAAATTCGGGAAGATATGTAAATACCGTTTTAACTGACCCGATGTTTCAATCTGGTCTAAATACTCAACCCCCCTATGTCCCCCCTTATCAAGGGGGGAAGTAAGGGGGGGTGTCTTGGCTTCTATGTAGCCGATAATCTGCTGCTTTCCATCCCATATCCTGAAATCTGGATTTCCCGCATCAGTCTTTTTAGGCAGAGTGGTAATGTGAACTTGTTTTTTATTGATAGACGCAGCGTAGTTTTTAAGGAGTTCTTCTAACGAGGAATAATAACTTTCCTCCCTTGCGTCTCCTCTTTTTGCGACTTCAAATATCCGCTTGAAATATGTTTTTAGCACATGCTAATTTTAAATCTATTGATGCTGTGCGGTCAATAAAGAAGTTTGGGACAGGCTAACAGCAATAGGCTAATATCAATACCACATAGTAGCCTCAAAATCAGGCGTGGGGACTGTCACACTTATATTTCCTCTCCACGGACAGCGCTCAATCTCTTCATCGCCTCTGTAAGCGGTGATAAACAGGTTGAGTTCATCTTTCTCTTTGGCATTTATGTCTTTAAACGGTATGGCTGCTTCCAGTATGTCCTGCATCGCCGCTTCAGTTATGTCTTTTATTTTTTCCCATGCTCCATTTTTCTTTTCAAAAAGTTCGGCGTGTACAAATCCATCTCTGGATGCTATATTGACTCTGAAAGGAAAGGGTTTTGCAATATTTATGGAGAATCTTGTATCAGGCGGGAAGTCATTAGATGACGTCTTAGGGTCTATCCTCAGGAACAATGTGCTTTGGTTAAACCCGTAATAAATATATGATATAAGGCTTTCTGCTTTATGCATGCTTCCGCCTGATTTTCCGACAGCAAGATACGCCCCCTGATACCATTCATAATAGCTTGTAACCGCACCGTCTATTTTCGGGTTTATAAATCCTCTTATTATTATTTCAGGAGAGATTGCCCTGTCTTCTCTGAGCACCGGTACGAAAAGATTAGCCGGAATCTCTTTGCCTATTGTCTTGTACACTTTCATCAAATTTAGTCTGAAAAGTTCATCAAATTCTTCCTGAGTTTCTGTCTGGTGCTCATCCCCGTACCACCAGTTCCAGTCGCTGCCCTCTGCGGCATAGAGCGCCTGCCAGGCCTCATCAACCGGTTTGTCGGGGTTAAGTTTTACAAATGCCTCCAGGTCAGTCCTTGTGTCAGTGAGATAATCCCAGGCGATGTTGTCTTCTTCATGTCCTATCCAGATGCCGTAATTTGCGTTTATCCATGAACCGGCATGAAGCCTGCCGAGTTTGTCTCCTGAGTCGTATTTGAGAAACTCTGATATTGTCACAGTCTTCAGCCTCTCCTCGTGAGAGAGCCGCTCGTAAAGATAGCGCAGGAAATCATGTCCGTCATTCTTGTAATATTCCCACGCATTTTCACCGTCTAAAATTATTGGAACAATATGCGGTCTGTTCTGGGGGAGCCCGGAACGAATGCTCAGCAGCCTGTTTACAAGGTCATCCGCCGCATTCTTGGGTTCCCATCCTGAATATACAAACCCTAGCATGTCTGAAAGTTTGTGGTCTCGGAATATTATTGATACGTCAGAAAAACTGTAAGGTATGTAGAAACGCGACGGCTCCGTTATGCCGCCTGAAGAATCTCTTAGTCTTATATCAATGGATTTTGCCAATATCTCTTCGTCTGTGGCAATCCATTTTATCCCCTCGCTGCGAAACGCTCTGAGGACGTCTTCGCTTACAGAGCCCTCCGAGGGCCACATGCCGACAGGTTTATATCCGAATGTTTTCTCAAAATATTGCACTGCATCTTTTATCTGCCTTACCGCATCTTCAGGATGTGAGAATCTTTTCTGAGGCAGGCTGATGTGCGGTATGGCTATTTTTGATAAATCGGTGTCCCATAAGAGCGGCAGGATAGGGTGGTAGAATGGAGATGCGGATAATTCAATCTGCCCTTTCGCATTGAGTTCTTTATATTTCGGAATTATTTTTTTCAGAATTTCAAACTGTTTTTCTATCAGAAGTTTTTTTTCATCTTCAGTATATCCTTTTCCTTTTCTTACGAGCTCTATCAGGAAAGGGTCTTTCCGCCTAAACACGGGGTCTATCCAGCTCAGATTAAACAGCGTCTGAATATCAAGAAAGTCCTGCCCGGTAAAATATTTTATAGTCCTGGATAGCTCCCCTTTTACAAATCTCAGCCCTCTTTTAACGAGCAGTTCATAATACCTCGGGAACGGCCTTATCATGTTATCCCAGTTTGCGAGGAAGAAGTTCTCAAGTATAAATATTTTATCAGAGTCTGTCAGGTCGGAGGTTTTTTCCATGGCAATATTGAGATAGACGTCCGCTGCATTGTTTTCGGTATAATCCCTGAGCTGTTCAAGCAGCGAAGGCACAAGGTTAAAGGTCTGTTTTATTTCAGGAAAGTCCTCAAGTATTTCAACCATGTCAAGATAGTCTTTTGTGCCGTGAAGCCTCACCCATGGAAGCCTGTATATCCCTGTGAACGGGTCTTTGTAATAAGGTTGATGCATATGCCAAAGAAAGGCAACATGTAACTGATAGCTCATAGCTGAAGGCTCATAGCTGATTGCAACCATGAGCCATGAGCTATAAACTATAAGCTGATTTTATTGCTTGTCATACTGGAAGATATATTCGCCGGGTCTTGCTAATCCGAACTCTTCCCGCGCATACTTTTCTGCGTAGAACGGATTTTCTTTCAGGGATTTTATCTGGGTTTTAATGTGTGTGTTCTCTTTTCCAAGTTCAGTTATTTTTTTTTCAAGATGCTGTTTTTTGCTGGAAAGTTCTCTGTATTTCAGCAGTCCGGCATCTCCGAGAAGAAGATTTATTGCAAGATAGATGAAGCTCAGTATTATCAGGATAAAGGTGATAAGCCTCTTTTTCTTAATCTCAGATATAACCTGTTTTCTTAAAAGGTTATCAGGATTCATTTCCTCAAATTATAGAATGTTTCAACGCCTTTGTATATAGCAGAATCAGCAAGTTCTTCTTCTATTCTGAGCAGCCTGTTGTATTTTGCCACTCTTTCGCCCCTGGCAAGAGAGCCTGTTTTTATAAAACCTGTGTTGCAGGCTACAGCCAAATCAGCTATCGTAGTGTCTTCTGTCTCCCCTGAGCGATGAGAGACAACTGCCGTATATCCCGCCTGTTTTGTCATCTCTATGGCGTCAAGGGTCTCTGTCAGAGTTCCTATCTGATTGAGTTTTATCAATACAGAATTTGCTATTCCTTCTCTGACGCCTTTCTTTATTAGTTTTGTGTTTGTGACAAAGATATCATCTCCGACAATTTGTATCTTATTGCCGAGCCTTTCTGTCAGCGTCTTCCAGCCCTTCCAGTCGCCTTCTGCTAATCCATCCTCAATGGAGAGGATGGGATATTCCTCTGTAAGTTTTTCATAGTATGCAGCCATGCCCTCCGCTGATATGGTTCTGCCTTCAAAATTATATCCCTTGCCTGAATAGAACTCTGACGCCGCAGCATCAAGCGCTATATAGATGTCTCTGCCGGGTTTATAACCAGACATTTTTATTGCGTCCATTATCAGCAGGACAGCATCTTCACTACAATTGAGGTCAGGGGCAAATCCACCCTCATCGCCTACTGAGGTGCTTAGTCCCTTTTTCTTCAAGACGCCCTTCAGTGTGTGGAAGACCTCTACCGCAGCCCTCAGCGCAGATGCGAAGTCTCCGAAGCCTGCCGGCATTATCATAAACTCCTGAATGTCAAGGTTGTTGTCAGCGTGTGCGCCTCCGTTAAGGATATTCATCATCGGGACAGGAAGCTCCTTTGCGTTGCAGCCTCCGATATATCTGTAAAGCGGCAGGTCCGCCTCTTCCGCCGACGCCTTGCATACGGCAAGCGAGACGCCGAGTATTGCATTTGCGCCAAGTCTGCTTTTGTTTTTGGTTCCGTCAATCTCTATCATCAGATTATCTATGTAAGTCTGGTCGCAGGAATCAATGCCTCTCAGATTAGGAGCTATTTCTTTGAGGACATTTCTGACAGCATTCACGACGCCCTTGCCGTGGAATCTTTTGCCTCCGTCTCTAAGTTCAAGCGCCTCTCTTGCTCCTGTTGACGCGCCTGACGGCGCTGCTGCCCTGCCGGATGCTCCGCTGCTGAGAAAGACCTCAACCTCAACTGTCGGATTCCCCCTTGAATCAATTATCTCGCGCGCATGCACATCTGTAATTAATCCCATAACTGCCTCCCGTCAAAAATACTGTTTCATAATCTTATCTACCCTGCTCATATCCACAGGCCTATCCTGCAGTTCGGTTCTGCCGGCTATCTGCCGTAATGTCGTCTCAAGAAATATCCTGAAATTATGTATCTTCTCCATAAATTTATTAAAATCTTGCTCTATAATCCGCTCTCTTTTAAATGACAGCAGTTCCTTAAAAAAAGAAACGAATTCTTCGTAGTCTCCATATCTTAACAGTTTGAAAGTAAAACTTTCAAAATACAGCATGATATTTTTTAACGACTCAAACAACTGTCCTGTCTTTTCCGTGGATTCTGAAGCCCCCTGAATGAGAATCAGAAACTTATGCAGGGCGCAGATGTCTTCCCTGAGCTTTAGGGACTGTTCAATCCTTGTTGTAAAACTCGGGAATATGTCTTCGCCTTTTAGTCCGGGTTTATAGAAGTTGGCAATCTGGATGATGCTCTGCTCGGTAAGGTTCTTAAGTATTCCTTTGCTGTTTTCTATTCTTCCCCGAAAAAAACCCGGAGCCTTTTTCCTCAGTATATCTTTCAACTCCTGTTGGTACACCCTTTTTGTTTCCATTGAGAACTGGTATGAAAGCGATTGCAGCATCTCTTTCATATCAGGTTGAGCGATATTGTCTGTGATTTTTTTAACATAGCTGCTGAATATCTTTATTTCCGACCGGATAAGCATGAGTATAATCAATGACGTATTAAGAGAGATTGTTCTCTGTGTTGTTATATCTATGCAGTTTAGATACCTAAGAAATCTGAAGAGGTAAATTATTACCAGAGAAATATGTTTTTTTGTCTCCCTGTCCGTTATGCCTTTAACTATGTCAGATACTTCCTGATTGTATATTATGTCAAACTCAGGGTCTATGTCTTTTCTGAACGGATTGAAATAATTGTTTTCTCTTATTTCCTTGCTCAGTATCTGTCCTATATTCAGATAGCTGAGGTAGGGGATATTCCCTGTTTTTAAAAGGTCGGCAGCGAGGGTTTTTACGTTGGTGAATGAATCATATAGCAGAAGCAGGCCCTTCTCCGCAGTATCCTGTCTGTATAATTCTTCACGAAGCATGTCCCGCTTGCGGTCTGTAAGAAATTTTGTCTCTGCAAATTTCTGAAACCAGTATGCATTTCTTTTGTTTTCTGGGATTATGACCTCAAGGACGCTGAGCGTCCGGAGGATTATGTCCCTTACAGCAGAAAGTTCGTCAAAGAAATTGCTCTCGGCAAGATTTTCTTTTGTTGAAGGTATATTTTCTATATTGAAAAATCTTTCAACTGCCCTCAGAAGCACGTCAAGTTCTGAAAAATGCTCCTTGCGCGCCTCCTTTGCGGCAAGAACCCAGTCCTTTGATTCTTTCCTCTGCTCGCTCTTCGCCACGTTTATTTCTTGGGCGGCGCATGGACTGCCTCATTGTGGACGTCTTCCGAGGCCTCCATGATTCCCTCTGATAATGTAGGGTGCGCGTGTATTGTATTTGCAATATCTCCGGCCTTCAGCCCTGCCTTCATAGCAACTGCTCCCTCATGAATAAGGTCGGACGCATGCGGCCCTATGATGTGCATCCCAAGGAGTTTGTCGGTGGCTTCATCTGCAATTACCTTTATGAAACCAGATATCTCTCCCATTGCATGAGCCTTGCCGAGTCCTCTGAACTGAAAATGGCCCGTTCTTATCTTGAGGCCTTTTTCTTCCGCCTGGTGTTCCCTGAGTCCTACCGATGCAATCTCAGGAGAGGTAAATATTGCCGCCGGCACAGCGCCGTAATCCATCTTCTCATTATGCCCCATGATATTTTTCGCCGCGATAATTCCCTGAGTTGAGGCGGTATGCGCAAGAAGCATTCCTCCAGTTACATCGCCTATCGCATAAATATCCGGTACATTTGTCTCCATTTTCTCATTTACCGGTATCTCTCCTCTTTTGCCTTTTTGAATGCCGGTGTTTTCAAGCCCGATGCCATCGCTGTTAAGCGCCCTTCCTATTGATACAAGAACCTTTTCAGCAATAATCTCTTTACCGTCTGACAGAAAGGCGTGAACACCGTCTTCCTTTACCTCAACTTTTTCCACCTTAACGTTCGTATAAAGTTTTATCTTTTTCTTCTTCAGTTCCTTTTCCAGAAGTCCGGATATTTCCATATCTTCGGTGACAACTGCGCGCGGCATCATCTCAACCATTGTGACGTCCGCTCCGAGTTCTTTATAGATGCAGGCAAACTCGCATCCTATAACTCCTGCGCCTATGATAAGCATGGATTCTGGCAGCTCCGTCAGGTTTAGCGCATCATCGCTTGAGAGTATGTTTTTCCCGTCAAAGATGAAAGAAGGTATCTGTGCAGGCCTGGAGCCTGTTGCTATTATTATTTTTTCAGTCTCAATCTTTTCAGTGGAGCCATCCTTACCTCTTATCTCAATCTCTTTTGGCGAGAGCAGGACGCCTCTGCCTTCTTTTAATGCTACTCCCCAGCTTTTGAATAAACCTCTGATGCCTTTTACCTGGATGCTTACTACCTTGTTTTTTCTCTCATTGATTTTCTGAAGATTAGGGATAAGTTCACCCCTGAGTTCTATGCCGAATTCTTCTATGTTTTTTGCCTTTGAATATGCCTCTGCGGATGCGACAAGCGCCTTTGTAGGGATGCATCCTCTGTTAAGGCATGTTCCCCCCACCTCTATGTCTTCTATGACTGTAACCTGCGCTCCCAGTTGTGCAGCCTTGAGCGCAGCTACATATCCTCCGGGCCCTGCGCCGAGTATAGCAACTTTCATTTTGATTCCTCTTCAACGTATTTCTCATAGTCCGCCGCATCCATAAGCTCGTCAACTTCAGCGCCGTCATCCATCTCAATGACGGCTATCCAGCCTTTTCCGTAAGGCTCCTCATTGATTATCTCCGGAGATTCCGAGAGGTCGTCATTGACTTCTGTGACAGCGCCGCTTACAGGGCTGATGACAGATGAGGTTGCCTTTGTGGATTCAATTTCTGAGAGTTCGCTGTTTGCTTCAATTGCCGCATCAATTTCAGGCAGGTCAATATACACAATGTCTCCCAGAGCGTCCTGCGCATAGTCTGTTATGCCGATAGTCGCCTTTTTGCCTGATACCCTGACCCAGGTGTGCTCTTTGTGGTATTTAATATCTTCCGGATACATTTTTCCTCCTCTTTCGGTTTTTGATGATGCTGAATTAATTATCACATGGTTTTGCTATTTGTCAAGCAAGTAATTTTTATAGTTCTGTAATTGATATTAATCAGGTTTGTAGATTATAACATTTATTTTTTCATACGCCGCCCAATAGAGCGCCTGCGCATCCTCTTCTTTAAGTGAGATAGTTATGGCGATAAATTGTTTTCCCTGCGCAACATTCCACAGTGCGTATAACAGCCTCGTTATGTGCCATTCAACAGAACGGTATGTATTCTTCAGCAATGAAATGACGCCTTCTGTTTCCGGTTTTATATGGATTATAATGCCGTTAAATGAAAGGCTGTAGCTTTCAGGCATATCAGCAATTTCAATTGCATCAAGCTGAAAATCCTCGCCATTGACATTATCCCCGGCGCTTCCCGGTTTTATCTTTGCCCGTTTAGGCCCAAATAAAGAACTCTTTTTTATTAATGCGGCTGATTTAACATCAATGGGTTTCCCCCAAAACCCGAAATCTTTTATGCTTAGTTCTTTGAATGCCTTCCCGCGTGCCTTAACAAGTATCTTCTTGTCTTTAAAATCAAAAATAAAATAGATATGAGGTTCTTTAGCCAGTTTGAGTTCTTCCTCAAGAAAAACCCGTTCAGCCTTGAGCGTCTTAAGCTCGTCCGACAAGGCGTCAGCGCCTGAAAAAAGTATAATTATAAAAATGAAGAGCAATTTTAGCGGCATAGTTTAAAATATAAATACCTTTGTTCCTATCTCTGATGCATTATAGACTGCCCGGAGGTCTTCGTCTCCAACCCTTATGCAGCCGTGTGTCACATTCCTTCCCAGCAGCCTTGTATAAAGGGTGCCGTAGATAAAGTAACCCTCCCCTAAGCCGAGGGCATAATCGCCCAGGACTCCCTCAGCAATCCTTTTCTTAGAAGTTTTATTTGGTATGTTCTCGCCTTCCTCAATAAACGCCCAATCGGGTTTTATCCATTTAGGTTTTACTATCTTTGACTGGATATTAAACTCTCCTCTCGGGGTGTCAAAAACCCATTTCCTTTTTCCAGACGGGTCTTTGAGAATACTTCCGCTGCCGGCAGAGATTACAGCCTTTCTGATAATCTTATTGCCATGCTTTAGGAAAAGGACATTCTCTGCCGTATCAACAACTATATAGAGTCCGGCAGGAGAAATGCCTTCTATGATTCCCCTGAGATTCCTGTTTTTTGCTTTAAGCTCGGTCAGATATCTTTTATTGGTTTTTCTTGCATTGGCGGCGCTGCCAATATTATCTTTGAAGCTGTGCCGGGATGTAAAATAACCGATGACGTCTGCTGCCAAAAAAGCTATGGCCAATATAATTATAATCTTAAGAAATGTTTTATTCTTAAGTCTCTTATAAACCTTTAAGCTTTGAAGATATTCTATTTTCATAATCCATTGTCCCGACGATTGTAACAGGGGTTCCTGCTTTTATAATATTATATAGTTCTTCTATATGTTTGTTTTCCATTGCAACGCATCCATAGGTCATTCCGTCTTTGCCTCCGCCGTGAATTTCAATAAGTCCTCCTATGCCTGCCCTTGAGGGGATAAGTCCTTTTCTTTTTGCGTCGTTAAATATTTTTCTGTCCTCTTCATTCGGGTAATTTATAAGCAGCGCCTTGTGGTAGCGGCTGAGGATAGGCAGTATGGCATTCTCCGCAGACTTTATGTAAGAAGTCATTGCCCCGATTTTTATCTCAGCAGCAGCGTAATCTCCCTTCTCATACAGGCGTCTTGCCTCTGTCAGTATTATCTCAGCTATCGTAAGGTCTTTCCTGGAAAGTCTGCCTTCATTTATCATAGAAGTCAATTCCTTCAGCATGCTGATTTTATTTTCAAGAAGGGATATCTGACTTTCTGCGCTGCGGGATTTGGCGTCTTTTGCCTGCGGTATTTCTTTAAGTATAGCAGCGCCGTCTTTCAGAATGTCTTTGAACTCTGACTCTACGGCGCTGTAATTCCTGAACCACCTGAATTTTGATTCTTCCCGGATGAGATGGTCCTTGCCTTTTCTGAGGACATTTATATATCTTGCATATCTTTCAGGCGTGTATTTATGAGCCTCTGCCTTCCAGAGGTTATGCTCCTGCTGTAACCTCTGGAGGTGTTGGAGGTGTGCTGCATCCCAGGGCTAACAACCCTGAGAATAAGAGAAGGGTCTTGATGAAATGCCGTATCAAAAATTATTTTTTCCCTGCTTTTTCCTGAGCCTGTTTTACCTGCTCTGCGATGCTGCCTGCCTTTTCCTTTGCGGCATTGGCCTTATTAATAGCCTCGCCGTAGTTTTCGCCTTCTATCAACTTCTGAACCTCAGCGAGTGACTCGTCAACGCCTTTAAGATCAGCCTTCATCGCTTCTATGTCTGCTTTTGAGCCCTTGCCTTTAGGAGCCTTTGCAAGAAGTTGTTTTGCATCTTGTGCTGCTGTCTTTGCGGCATCCTGAGCGGAAATAGCATTATTCTTTGCAGCCTCTTTCTTCTGAGGGATTGCGGTTTTCAGGGCCTCGGCGTCTGACTTTGCCTTTGTAAGCATGTCCTTTGCCTTGCCGTAGTTTTTAAAGGTCTTGCCGTCCTGAGTCTTGACCTCATCCATTGCAGCCTGCAGGCTGTCCTTGATAGCCTTTGCATCCTCAGGCGCATACTTTTCAGCGTCTGCGGCCGCCGCATCAACTGCAGCCTTTGCCGCCTCAATATCCTGTGTTGGTTGTTTCCCGCAGCCGACGAACAGCGCCGCTGCAATAAGACCGAGTAAGAGATACTTAACTGCTTTCATTACATCTTCTCCTTTCAATTGTTTGTCCATATCCGTATTTTAATAAATTTGTAAGATAAAATCTTACCCCGACGCAAACCGGCGCTTCAACTGCCCTAACTCACAGCATCGCCTTCTTTCAAAAACAATGCTAAAATATACAACATTTATGGAGAAAAAGCAAACTTCCGGGGATGAAAAATAATCCTACAATTTCTTTTCGTAAATCCTATATTTTTTGTACAGCCTGCCGCCAATCAGCTCAATAATCCTCCGGACCGGGATGTTGTCTTCAAGTATCCATGAGAATTCAATCCTTTTATATCCGCCCTTTTTTATGCCCTTGAATCCTTCCCTGAACATGATTGCGTCAACTCCCTTGTTTCTGTATCCTTTTTTTATGCCGAGAAGAAGAAGCCGGAGGTCTTTTATTTTTTTAGAGTAATACAAAGCCTTTATTATTGTGACAGGGTTGACTCTGCCGTTCATGTGTCTTAGAACATAGTTGAAATCGGGAAGCAGCCCCAGAAAGCCGATAGGCTTCCCGTTCTCTTCCGCAATTAGCGTGAGTTCCGGAACAACTATCTGTCTGAGTCTGTTCCCCATGTAATCAATCTCAGCGTCAGTCAGCGGTATAAAACCCCAGTTACTTCCCCAGGCCGAATTGTAAATCTCCTTAAATACCCTCATTTCCTCTAAAAATCTTTTCTTGTTCACATGCCGCACAGTAACGCCGCGTTTCTCTGCTATGGCCGCGACCCTGAGAACTTTTTCAGGAAGCATGTCCTTTACGTCATGGCTGTATGCATAAAGGTCTTTTGCCTTGTGCATTCCATAGCCTTCCATTAAATCGTTGTAGTAGGGCATGTTGTATGGGGTCATCAGCATCGGGAATTCCTCAAAATTATTAATGAGAAATCCGCATTCTTCGTTGGTTGAAAAATTCATCGGCCCCCTGATTATCTCCATGCCTTCTCTTTTAAGTTCTTCTGACGCCTTATCCATCAGCGCAGATGAAACTCCGGCGTCATTGACGCATTCAAAAAAGCCGAAGAAACCTGCCTTTTCACCGTGAAACTGAAGATGCCGCGGGTTCACTATTGAGATTATTCTGCCGGCGCATTTCCCGTCTTTTTCAGCGATGAAATATCTGGCCTTTGCGTGCTTGAAGAAAGGATTTTTATTTGAGAATTGTTCCTTCAGTTCCTTTATCAGAGGCGGGACATAAAAATAATTTTCAGAATATAAAGAAAAGGGGAATTTTATAAATGCGTCCATGCGGTTATCGGTTTGGACCTCTATGACCTTTATGGAGCGCAAGATTCGTCTTCAAGTTACTTTATCAGCCCTAAGGCCCTGCCGACTTTTTCAAAGGCGCTTAGGACTATATCAAGGTGTTCATCTGTGTGGGTTGCCATGTAACTTGTTCTTATGAGCGCCTTTCCGTTCGGCACTGCGGGGCTGACTGCGACATTCGCAAACACCCCTTCTTCCTGAAGCATCATGGCCATCTTAAATGCTGTTTCATCTTCTCTGATTAGTATAGAAATAATCGGGGTTTCGCTTGGGCCTGTCTCAAAGCCGAGCGCCTTGAATCCCTTGAGCATCCGGTTTGTATTTTTCCAGAGCCTTTCTCTTCTTTCAGGTTCATTTTCTATAATATCTAACGCCGCGCTTACAGCGGCTATTGAGGCGGGCGGCGGGCTTGCGCTGAAAATCAGAGAGCGGGCAAAGTGTTTTATGTAATGAATCACACTTTCGGAACCTGCTATAAATCCTCCTATTGAAGCGAGGGATTTGCTGTATGTGCCCATAAGTAAATCAATTTCATTTTCAAGCCCGAAATGTTCGGCGGCGCCTCTGCCTGTTTTGCCGAGCACTCCGATGCCGTGTGCGTCGTCAACCATTACCCGGGCGTCATAGCGTTTTGCGAGTTCTACAATATCAGGGAGTTTTGCTATGTCTCCTTCCATACTGAATACGCCGTCAACAACGATTAATTTGCCTTTATTTTTGTTTTCTTCAAGCGCCCTTTTCAGGTCCGGCATATCATTGTGTCTGAATTTCCTTACCTCGCCGTAAGACAGTCTGCATCCGTCAATGATGCTTGCGTGGTCCATCTTGTCTATGATTACAACATCGTCCTTTCCGATAAGGGCTGAGATGACGCCAAGATTGACCTGAAAACCTGTAGAGAATACAAGGGCTGCTTCCTTCCTCATGAAGCGGGCAAGTTTTTCCTCTAAGGCGACATGGATGTCAAGTGTGCCGTTAAGGAGTCTGGAGCCTGCGCATCCCGAGCCGTATTTTTTTATAGCCTCTATGGCGGCTTCTTTTACCTTTGGATGATTAGTTAATCCGAGATAGTTGTTTGAGCCCACCATAATCATTCTTCTGCCGCTCATTGTAACTTCAGGGTCCTGGGCGCTCTCTATGACTCTAAAATAAGGATAAAGCCCGCAAGACATCAATTCCTTTACCTTTGTAAACTTAAGGCATTTTTCAAATATATCGGGTGATTTGTTTACAGCCACTGATGTTCCCTGTACCAATCCGCTGTCCATTTTACCCCTTCCTTTATTCCTACCTTCGGGATGAAGCCAAGCTCATTTCTTGATTTTGTTGAATCGCACGTCCAGTAAGAGTATTGCAATTCTTTTATCTTATCTTTGTTTATAATATTACTCTTATTACCAAGTTTTTGTCCAATGCTTGCAAGTATCGGCATTAAAGCTCTCGGTATTCTTAATCTTACCGGCCTTGAGCCAAGAGTAGAAGCTATAGCCTCTGTTATTTCTTCATTTGAATATATTCTGCCGTCGGACAGATAAAATATTTCACCTTCTGCTGTTTTGCTTTCTGCGGAAAGAATGGCCCCTTTGACCAGGTCGTCCACATATAACAGGGAATAGTAGCATTTCCCCCAGCTTAGAGAGAGGCCATTTTTTATGAGTTTGAAAAAGACATAAAAGTCTTTGTCCCTGGGGCCGTATACAGCAGGCGGCCTGATGACAGTCACAGGGATGGTATTTTTATGCCGCATGACTATCCGTTCACCTTCAAGTTTACTCCTGCCATAGGCTGAGACAGGCCTTGGTTCGCCTGTTTCTTTAGACGGCGCGCCGTCGCAGCTCGGCCCTGCTGCGGCTAAACTGCTCAGGTAAACAAAGCGTTTGATATTAGAATTTTTTTCTATCGCTGCATTAATAAGATTTTCTGTGCCGAGCGCGTTGGCAGAAAAGAAGTCTTTTTCATCTGCCGCCTTTGTAAGTCCTGCGAGGTGAAAGATATAATCAAAATCAGCGGCTGCATTGAGGAGGGATTCTTTTATTGCGCAGTCTCCGTATATTAATCTGACATTGAGCCCGTCTATCCATTGAAGATTAGAGGTTTTTCTTACAAGACAGGCGACGTTGTATCCTTGTCTTAAGAGTTCTTCAACGAGGTGGCTCCCGATGAAACCGGAGGCTCCTGTTACCAGGGTTTTCATGTTCAGCAATATTGTGAGCAATCACGGCGGTAAGAGTCAAGCTAAAGGCTCAGGGATTCCAGCCTTGCTATTCTTTCCTCTATGGGAGGATGGGTGCTGAAAAGTTTTAACAGTCCTCCTCCGTTGAGGGGGTTCACTATGAACATGTGAGATGTAGCAGGGGTTGCGTCCATGGGTATTTGCTGCGCCGCCGTGTCAAGTTTTCTCAGGGCGCTTGAAAGGTATCTTGGATTGCCTGCAAGTTGTGCGCCGCCTTCATCCGCAGAGTATTCCCTTGAACGTGAAATCGCCATCTGGATAATAAGCGCGGCTATCGGGCCCACTATCATCATCACAAGCGCCGCAACAGGGCTGCCTCCCTCTTCGTCATCGCTTCTGCCTCCGAAGATAGCCGCCCACTGCGCCATCTGCGCAAGGTAACTTATGGCGCCTGCAATAGTGGCGGCGATTGTGCTTATCAGTATGTCTCTATGGCGGATGTGCGAAAGTTCGTGTCCGATTACTCCTGAAAGTTCGTCGCGGTTCAGGATGCGCATAATTCCTGTTGTTACGGCAACGGCAGCGTGTTTTGGATTTCTGCCTGTTGCAAAGGCATTTGGCTGGTCTCCCTCTATCATGTAAACCTTTGGCATAGGCATTCCCGCTTTTTGCACAAGCCTTCTTACGACGCCGTAGAGTTCAGGGGCTTCTGTCTCTGTCACCTCCTGCGCGCGGTACATTTTCAGCACGAGCTTATCGCTGAACCAGTAGGCAAAGAGGTTCAGCCCTAACGCAATGACGAGGGCTATGGTCATCCCATTCTTTCCTCCGAATGCGCCGCCAGCCCATACAAGAACAAGCGTTAAGGTTACAAGGAGAAACAGTGTCTTTATGTTATTCATTTAACTCCTCCGTAGTGCAAATCTCATCTTTAACTATTATATCGCAAATAAGAATGGAGATTCAATCTCTGTCCTATTCCGCGCTTCCGTATGAATGGAGGCCTGAAAGAATCAGGTTAACGCCGATATAGGTAAAGATTACGATTATGAAACCCACCACTGCAACGATTGCAACTTTTTTGCCCTTCCATCCTCTGAGCAGACGGCTGTGCAGAAAGAAGGCATAGACAAGCCATGTTATGAACGACCATGTTTCTTTTGGGTCCCAGCTCCAGTATGTTCCCCAGGCCTGGTCAGCCCAGATAGCTCCGAATATCAGTCCTCCGAGCGTAAAAACAGGAAATCCGGTTGCAATGCTTTTGTATGTTATTTCTTCAAGGTTCTCCGCGGAGATTGAAAATGAACCAACGACATTCTTGAGGATATGGCCGTACCTCCATACGAAATAGATAAAGGCAATGGCTGCAAGCCAGCTTATAATAGAGACAACTGCATTTTCGTTAAGGAATGTAGCCTTGAAGATATAGCCTTTGATAAAGGCCTCAGGCGTCTTTATGGCGATTCCCATTGAAAGATAATCTATCCCCATTGCAAAAAAAGCTGCGATGAAGACTCCCAGCGTGATGGTCCAGAATATGTATGAAGGTTCTGAATGCCTTTCGGTTTTTAGAATCAGATACATCAATCCTGTGCTGAATGAGATTGCAAATGCCGCATAAGCGATGAAGCTCATGGTCACATGCGCGAGCAGCCAGTTGCTCTGGAGCGCAGGCACCAGCGGCGATATCTCTTTTGATATGCCTGACAGCCCGATAAACGCAAGCGCAATGCCTGCCACAGGAGTTATAAAAGCGCCGAAAGAACGCGTCTTATATTTAAATTCTATTATCAGGTACCCCAGTATAAGACACCAGACAAAGAATACCAGAGACTCAAAGAGATTCCTTAACGGAGCGCTTCTCAACACAGACAGGATGAATGAGCTTTCAGTATTAAACATTGTCCATTGAGCATAGGATTCGGTCCATCTTGTCAGTATTGCCCCTGTCTGAGAGACAAATCCTATTACCGTGACTGTGGTTGCCGCTATGCCTATCTGTGAATTTCTGAAGGCAAGATATGCGATATAGATTATCATCGCCAGTATGTAAGCCATTGTGGATATGCCGAATAAAGTGGAACTGTCCATTATTTTCCTCCTTCTGCTGCTTTGCCTATAAGGGCAATCATCTTATCAATCTCCCTTTCAAAAGCCTGTCTATTTTTGTTTGCAGTCATAACGGCAATTATCCGCGTGCTGTTTTTTTCTTCAATAAGCCTGAGCCATATTTTTTTATGACTCATAAAAAAGGCGGCATAAAGGCCTATGCTCATTATTATACATCCGAGGTAAACAACCCATATCCCCGGGTCTTTTCTTACCTGAAGCCCGGTGTATTGAATGCCCCATAAATCAACGAACTCCACAACATGTCCTTCAGGCAGTTTCCATGTCTCAGGTTGTCTCTTGAGCAGCCATCCGCCGTATTTCCTCTTGTTATTTTCATAAAAGCTTATAAGGACAGCAGGGTTGTTCATCTGCTCTGCGTAGGTAAACGGCCTGCCGGTGTACTGGTCAAAACTGAGGGCAGGGGAGAAGTCCTCAATCTTTCCTGTAAGGTTTGTGCCGGGAATACCGAATGAGCCTTCAAACCTGGCTTCAATATTTTCTGTCTTGCCGCCCTTAGGCGTTACCCTGAATTTAAACACGCTGTTTTCACCGCCTCCGGGGGTAAGTCCGTAACTTGACTGATAGAATGTTACGCCTTTGTATTTCAAGGGTGTATTAACCTCTATTTCCTGTATTTCCTTCCCGTTTATTTTAACCGGAGCGCCATTCTCCGTGATTGTAAGCCAACTCTTATAAGTCTTTGGCATATCACTGCTGCTGTAGAAGTCCGCATTGAAATCATTGCACTTGACGCTGAAACCCAGAGGCATTACAAATTGACCTGTATCCGCATCACGGACTGCTTTGCTTTTACTGAGGCCTAATGATGCGGAAATTCTATCCCACATTGGTTCATCGTTGAGATAGACGACATTAGACGTATTTCCTTCCGGCAGATTGATAAATCCTTTGAAGCCGAAGAATATTCCTATAATTGAGCCGATTAATATCAGAAGTATGCTTAGGTGTGTTATGTAAACGCCGAGCCTTGTGTAGCTGCCTTTTTCTGAATATAGCTGATAACCGTCAGCTTCTTTTGTTTCAAGGAATTTAAACCCTGCTTTTTTTATTGCGGCGCCGGCTGTCTTTTTTATCTTTTCAGCCTTGCCTTTAAGGGCGATTTCTTTTTTGCCGAGATTTTTGAACTGCTCATCAGTCAACGGTTTAACAGGCTCTTTTGCGAGTTTCCATATTCTCGGAAGCCTGTCAATGGAACAAACCGTGAGATTTGCAGCAAAGAGCGTCAGGAGCGCAACAAACCACCACGAGTGATACATATCCATGAAGCCTAAAAAATCAAATGCATTATACAGCGCAGGAGCGGTTGAATCTCCGAAGAGCTTGCCGAGCAGCTTGATGTTTTTTTCAGGCGCCGCATTCTGCTCTATGATGGTCCCTATTATTGAGGTAAGGGCGATAAGGGCGAAAATCACAACGGCAAGGGTTATTGACGAAAAGAAATCCCAGATTTTGTCTGTAAGCGTCTGATTCTTATTTTCTTCCACTTTAGGTATTCTCCTCTACGAGCCATTGGCTGAAATTTTGATTTTTATATCATAAAATTTTTTGTCTTAAACAAGCAAGGACTCGCAGGTTAATCTGTAATCAGGCGAGGATTATTGGTTTATCCCTTTTTGCATTCACAATACAGAGAAATCCAAACGGAGATTTAAACGGATTCCTTAATTGATGAGGGGTATCAGGAGAGATGTAGAGCGTATCAAGAAAGTTCAGGATGTGACTTTTCTTATCGGCAATAGCTTTGCCTTTGCCCCTCACGCATATCACGACGTGCTCGTGCTTATGCCTCTCAAAACTGCTGCATCCGCCTGCTGCAATTTCAAAGTATCTGAGATGGAACTTGCACGTTTCTCTTTTATTTCCGATTAGAGTCTGTCTTACAATATCAGCCCAATCTCCATTGCTTTGTTTATATTTCTCAACCTTAATCCCCTGCCATCTGAATTTGCCCTTGTGTTTATAAAGAGTGCTTTTGTTTTCTTTAAACTGTTTTTCCCCTTTCAAAGTCCAATCGCAGGAGATGGGAGATTTCTTCTTAGCCATAATGGAATAGTTTAACATGTTTTAAAAATTGATTTCGGCGAGGGTGTATAATTAATACATCTTTATGGATGGAACTAAACGGGCTGATGTAAAACGCAGGTTGCGCGTCTCAATCGTGCTGAAAAAAGACCAGCAGACAGGGAAACTCACTGAGGGGATTGTAAAAGATATTTTGACCAATTCGCCTGCGCATCCGCATGGAATCAAAGTGCGCCTTGAAAGCGGAGAAATCGGCCGCGTAAAAAAGATAATTGTTTAAACTGCTCTGAATCCCTAAAGACTGGAACTCTGACCCTCTGACGCTTTGACCCTTTGTCTCCTCGGCGACTCGCCTGGGACGAGACACTCCGTATTGCCGGACTTTGAGGCATTATTTTTTACTTCATTGCTCCTGCATCAAGAAGCATCTGGCGAATCTCCTTATATTTTTCAGTATCAGTTTTTGAAGTTTTACCTAAAGCATTGTGCATCGTCTCGTTATCGGTATAAAAAAGCGCTCTCTGTCCATGATCGTCTTTCAGATTTACATTAGCGCCGGCCTTGATGAGAAGTCTTACCACTTCCACATTAGCCTGAATTGTCGCCATTATTAGTGCGGTTTGACCACCAAAAGAATATTTCGTGTTGACATCCATGCCGCTATCCAAAATGTCTCTAACAATTTCAATCTGACCGGAAGCAGCAAAGGATGGAAGGGCATCTTTGCCAAACTCCTTAGCTACTCTTTCCAAGTATCTTTTTCTTAGTATGTTTTCTTTAGAAAACTCCAGATTTGACATATTAAATGCAAGAAGTGACGGGCGTGGCATGCGCCATTTCCACTTCACGTATTCCTCGTATTTGTCAGAATTTAGGCCTACGCCTGCTGCAATTAAACGCTTTTCGGTTGGGTCCAATGCAAATGTTTGCATATCTACTCCATACATGAGAAGAACCTGCATTGCCGGAGAAAAGAAAAAATCACTGCGTTTTCCATTGTCAAGGTCAATGATGGTTATTCCACGCCCTTCTGCATAAAAAGGACGAATGTAATAACGCCCTTGAAATCGCTTGTTTCTCATTAACAGACAATTATTCAACTGCATAATTTCACGAGACAAAAGTCCCTGGATAGCTGTATCGCGTAATGCCTTGGCCAAGCCAATGTTCAAAGCAACCGCTGCATTGAAGATATCCCGGGCAGTCTCTATTTGTGAGGAAAATGACTGCATCTGTAACTGGGCATAACCCAAATCAGCTGCCATTTTTTTACTCTCAATGGCTGATTTCCGCTCCAACTGTGATGCATCTTTTCTTTTAAGAGCGGCATCCGCTTTAGTCTTCATATCTTCAAGGTTGTGCTGTTGGATTCGGAGGGTATAATTAGGGGAAGCCGAGACAAAGGAGTATGCACCCACAGACGGGGGGCGTGAATCTTTGCCATAATTATGGAACGCCATATCTGCAAGCATTATTTTATACCGGCTGTCTGCAGAATAGAAAATATCCTTGTTCACCGTGTGATAATTTTCCTGTGCCCAGATAAGTTTTCCATTAGGGAGAGACAATGCGACAAGACCGCTCTTTTCTCGTGAAATGTATAGATTCCCGGAGCGGAAATAGAGTATATCGGGCTGGCCTACATACTCTGACTTTGATGGGGAGCCCGCTGCCATTTCTTCGGAAAATGAAGTTTTAAAAATGCGTTTTCCATTGGATATGTCAAGTCCGACTGCAGAACTATCTGTTGTAAATAGTAATGCTTTTTTTTCTAAAGCAAGAGGGCTTACGACAATTCCCCCGGTTTTTGAAGTCCATAATATTTTACCTGTCTTCAGGTTTATTGCCTGAATAATATCAGAATAATCCTTGGAGATATCCTCTTTTCTCTTTTCTCCAATGACCCTGAAAATCATTTCTCCAAAAACCGCTGTTAATTTTATCCCGCCGCTTTTTAGCTGACTTTCCCATGCTACGCTCCCATTTTGCGGATTAATAAGCGAATTGGAATCTTTTCCTGATAACAAAATCCCATCTTTCGTGTATTTGATTTCTCTTCCCCCAGTTTCAAGAAGGGCATTGGCCACAGTCCAAACTTTTTGACCTGTACCGATGGAAAGTTTAACTAACTTGGCACCTGCAACGAAAATAGCATCATCGCTGATGAATAGATCCGCTTCCATGTCCTTTTTAAAAAGGTCAGTTGAGATATTGCTTGACCAAAGAATTGACCCTGTCTTCAAATCGATTAACTCAACCTTTTCGTTTGATGAGAGAATAGAAACTTTGTCAAATCCTTCTGTAAATGAAAAACTGTAAGGCGCCTTCACTTCATGCGCCCATATAATTTTACCCGTTGAGGGATCAAATGCTGTTAAGCCCAGTTCCTTTTCATTTCTTCCCAAAAGAATAATTAATGGATGAGTGGTTATTACATTGTAAGAACCTCTGCTATATGACTTGCGTTTTGATTTCCATATCATCTTGCCGGTCTTTGCATCATAAAGAAAGATGTCCTCATAATCCGGCATGCCAAGAGCACTCCCCACCTCAACAGAACCAATAAGAAGCCTCTCCTCATTCAGGAACTGAATAAAATCTGTATCTTCATAAGGGAAAATACTTTCCCATTCCGTCGATGGATTATATTCTCTTAATTTTTTTGCAACTACTTTGGCAGGTTCATAAGCATCGTTACGCGCAATTGTGCCACCTTTTCCGGAAATTGCAGCCAAACCGTCAACGAATTGGGCGCCAGTACTACTACAACCATAAAACGATGCGATTATCGCTATTCCAAGCACTATTTTGATTATGTAAATTTTTTTATTCATGCAGTCTCTCCTTTGGTTAAATCCAATAAGTGATAGGAATGTTGATTTTGAGGGTAAAAAGGCAAAGGTGCAAATGGAGTCAGGTTTTGCTTTTTGACTTCTATCTTCCCCCTCAAATCCATCTTCCCCAGATCCTGCCAGCATTATAGCAACTACAGCGCCATAGTGCAATGTATAAGTTCCAGCGGAAAAAAGGTTATTTCGCTGATGGGTTTTTTATGAGAAAGAAGGTATATTATCACTGAGAGGTGTGTGACAAAATTCTTGAACTATTTGAAACTTGTTTTGTTATAATTAATATCATGAAACCGGCGGGCGCGATGAAAAGGTATTCCTTAAAGCCAAAAGGCAAAAATATAGAAGTCGCGCTTCAACTCCTTGAGCTTTCCCTGATACTCAAAAAATCAGTTAAAAAGGCTGCAAAGAAAAGACGAATTAAGCGACCCATCCGGGCGAGATGCTGATCCCGCCCTATCTTGTGAACGAACATTATGACGACCGCTATTTCGATGTTGTCAATGCCATTGAAGAAGCGAAGCACATCTTTTTTCAGGGTACCGGCATCATGGATATTCTTTCTGCCGCAGGGCCGGGGAGGAAAGAATTCAGAATAGGAGAAACAGGCTTCGGCGCAGGCCGTCTGCTCATTGCCCTCATGGATTTTCTGGACAATTGCGGCATCACAGATATAGCGATCACCTACAATTCCGTTGAACTGCATCCAATCACTTCTGAGCGAATGGCGTCCATTCTCGGAGGATTCAGAACAGAGGTTGGCCCGCTTATTGATCTGCTTGTCCGGGCCTATAGCAGCATAGAAATTTCCAGGCCAGGGTGGCACCAGATACAACTCACACGGCCTTTTGGCATCCTGACCCTGAATCTCTGGATCGGGGAGGCCCTCGAAATGGTCAGTGCACTCACAATTCCCTGTGACACATGGTTCCTGGATGGCCATGGCCCAAAGAAAAACCCTGACATCTGGCGGCATGAGCTTCTTATGGCGATTGGAGAAAAAACAAAGACCGGCGGAACCTGTGCTACCTTTACTGTTGCCGGAGCTGTAAGACGCGGGCTTATTGATGCGGGGTTTTCTGTTGAGCAGCACCCTGGTTTTGGCGGGAAAAAATCAGTGCTCAAGGGGCTAAAACTGTAGTGCAGGTATTGCCGGGCCCATTGCCACTTTATTTCCGATGCACCTCCTCACGACGCAGTTATCTGAAATTTCAATAAATGAGGCGAACGGGTAGAAAGGGCTATTAAAAAACTGGGATGTGTCCCCAATTATTGATTGTTTGATTGATTCCTGATTGCCGCGTGTCTGCCCTATGGCGATAAGAGACTATATTAAGTATGGTGTCCCCTGAATATGTCTTAGAGGCGTCAAAATCATCAGTCCAAGGGACTTTGAGGCGTTGTTTGATTGATAGATGATTTCCCTGCTGTAAAAAACTGGTCGCTGTCCTTATTTATCCTATATTTTCCCAATCGGTTTTCACAATGGTTTCCCTGCTCTTCTCGGTCTTTTGCGCATTCTGAAATATTTATCTTTTTCTTTCTCAGGAACAAATTCATATGCCTGTGCAACCAGCTCTTTTAATTTTTTAAGAAACGGATATTCGGGGTTAAATGTATACAGCCTTACCTTGCCAACGAGGCGGCTTGCGACAACCCCGCTGTTCTCAAGTCTTTTTAGTTGCTGCTGAATTCCGTTGACAGAGACCCCGAAAGTCCTTGCCATGCCGAGCGGATATCCTTCGCCGTATACATAGAGGAAGAAAAGAATCTTTTCTATTGTGATGTTTCCAAACAAGCCCTCGAGCATTCAAACCTCTCTTACCATAATAGATGGTATCATAACCATAATATATGGTAACTATAAACTATCATTTTGTCAAGTGCGGGAAGGGCGGACATCTAAACTGCGGGGGAAGGGGTCAAATTCTTCTATTCAAATACAATCACGCTCTTAAGCGAATCCTTTGCCTCTGCCGTTAATCTGAATGCCCCGGCAGTTTTTTCTATCGGGAATCTGTGGGTAACAAGCTTTTCAGCCCTTACAATTCCGCTCTCTATTATTTCAAGCGCATCCGCCGTATCAGTAGGGCCGCAGGAGTAACTGGTAACAATATTTATATCTTTGAAATACAAATCATTCGGTTCAATTGTGAGGCGTTCGCCGGGCTTTGCAGGCGTAAAGAACAATACCATTCCTCCTGCTCCCGTGCATTCAATTCCCTGCTTCATTGCTTCAGAGCTGTTTGGCCCAACAATCACTACGTCTGCCATTTCTCCCTTAGTTAATTCTTTAAGGGCTTCTATCAAATTGTTTTTTGAAACATCAATGACTTCATCAGCGCCGGATTCCTTTGCCTTTTCAAGCCTGAATTGAACCATGTCAGCGCCGATGATTTTGCCTGCGCCGTATTTCCTTGCAAGCAGAACATTTAACTGTCCCATGAAGCCAAGCCCTATAACAAGGACTGTGTCTCCTCTTCTTATGCCGGCTCTTTTCAGGGCTTTAACAACACATGCAGTCGGCTCTATCAAGACGCCGTCTTCGTAGCTCAGAGTATCAGGAAGGCTCAGGGTATCATTCTCAAGATTAATCCGGGGTATGAGGATGTATTCTGAAATCCCTCCCGGAATTATCCTTGTGTTTTTCCAGGTCTCGCACTGGACATAATCACCGCGCCTGCAGAACCTGCATGTAAAGCACGGCGCATGATGATGCGTGAAAACCCTGTCGCCGGGTTTAAATGAAGTAACGCCTTCGCCGGCTTCCACTATCTCGCCTGTGGGCTCATGCCCGATGACAACCGGGGCTTTTTTCTCTATATACCACGGCATCACATCTCCTGAACATATTCCGCAGGCATGTGTTTTTATGAGGGCGTCTCCGGGGCCAATTACGGGAATTGGAACATCCTCAATCCTGATATCATTAAAACTGTAGAGTTTAGCGGCTTTCATATGAATAATAGTTGTAGGCTGAACATATTTTAAATCTGATAAATATTATCGTGGTGGTCAAAATCTACTAAAGTAACTATCTTTTCCTTTTCATTGATTTCATAGATAAGAACAAATGATCCACCCACATGAACTCTTCTTTTATTCTGCAACGGCTTTCTCAGCGGCTTAAATCGGTATGGATCGGCAAGAATATCTTGGGCTTTCCTGTCAATCAATTGCAGCATTTCCATATCTTTTTTCTGGAGTTTCTTGAATTTCTTGTCGAGTGATTCTTTAATGGCAAGTTTATACACTATTTCAGGCCGTATCTCTTTCCGAAGTCTTTAACCGTGATGGAGCTTTCAAGGTCAATATCTTGCATCCTCTGAATAAACTCTACCCTTAACTCAGGTTCCCCCAAGAGGCTTTTTTTAATCTGTACAATATCGTGCTGCATCTCTACAACCTTTTTATAAAGGGTCTCAACAGTAATAGTCTTCATTTATTAACCTCCTTTAGATAATTGTCTATTTTATCATAGACAGAGGAAAGATGGGGATAAAGAAAATTATCTGCTTATTGCCCTGACGACTTTTAAGACAAGGCTGAGGGCGGATTCGTTGGCGAATTTTGAGAAGGTTGCGGGCTTCTTTAAGTTCTTTCTGGTTAGCATCCTATTTTGTCATGCTTGATAATAAAATGTTTAACCGCTTCTCTCGACAAACGCATCCTTGAGGAGTTTACTCTGCCTTTCGAATGCCTGTCTCGGATTTCTCGGATCTTTCATGAGAGCTATTTCTTGTGTGATAAGGCGAGCTAAATTTAATGTATGCGTATCAACTCTGGCAGATTCTCTTTTATAAAGTGGGTGGTCTCTGTTTATGTAGATTGTTGTTTCTTCCGAGAAAACTTCTGGCCCGTCTTCGCCAAAGCTGTCCACAACGCATGAAACGCCTGTCTCGCCAAATTTTATTTTCTTTATGATTGCATTGGGCGTAAGCCTTTTTACTTTTGGCTTTTTCTTTCGCTTCTTCTCTGGTATTTTTGTTTTTTTTTCTGTTTTAACTTCTTCCTCTTTTATCCCTTCTTCTTTCTTTGTCACGTCAGCGGCGCTGCCCATGCCCTTTGTCTCATCGCCAATCGGAAGCGCTCCGAATGGTGATAAATCAGGATTTGCTGCGAGCGCTTTGTATATTCTTTGAAGCGCTTCTTTGAGGGCGCGGCTGACCTTTCTACTTTCCTTTTTCGTAGTCAATTTTTGAAGAGATATTTTTACACCCTCCATTATCTTTTGCATAACCTTTAAAAACTCTTGATATTCAGGAGAGTCCTTTATAAATCCAGTCCTGTCACTTGTTATTGAGAGAAAGTCCGCATTAACCTCTCCTCTGACCCTTGCCATCGCCTTTCCCCACGTCTCCATGCCGAAGAGTTCTCTTCTTACTGTTACCTGTTTGACTTTTATCTCAATGCCCAGATTTTCTGCTGCGGACGCCGTCTCAGAAACGATTATTATTTCGCCGCTTACAGGACCGTACGCTGTCCCCTCAAGAAATGGTATTTTGTGTCCTGAAAGGCTGCGGGGAGTTACGGTGTGATTGTTAATTCTTACCCTGAAATGAGGCGCCTTAATCGGCGTGCCTTCTATTATCTTTTGCTCTATGTTATTTGGTTCAAACCTTCTGTCTAAGCCTGTTAATAGAACGGTTATACCGTTATATTTTCTGAAGTCGGGAGGCAATATCTCCAGCGGAAGTTGCCATACATCGCCTGTCTTTTCCCACTGCTCCTTATCAAAGATTACCCTTCCTGCAAAGTCGTCTCTCTTTGTAATGACCTCAAACCTTTTGCAAGCTGAAAGACTTGCGAATTTGCCTATACCGAACTGACCGATCCTGTCTCTGTTATATATTGGAGATTTTGGGGAATAAAGTTTTTGCTGTGAGCCTATATTAAAATACTGCCTGAGACCTTCCCTGTCCATGCCGCTGCCATTGTCTCTTATCTCAATTGTGTCTTCTGAAACGATAATCTCTACCAGAGTTGCATCGGCATCATAGGCGTTGTTAACAAGCTCTCTTATGAACTCTATACTCTCAGTATAAAGCCTCTCGCCAATTGTGATTATGTGGCTCTTGTCAATTGTTACGGGTATGAATTCATGGGATGATTGCATATTTTATCCCTTCGCCTTTCATGAGTTTCAGAAATGCCTTTTCAGTATCTTTTAACGGGTATTTACCTGTAATAAGTTTTGACACTTTTATCTTCCTGCTTTTGAGCAGACTGTATGCCTGCCTGACATCAGCAGGCGTGAAGTGAAATACTCCCTTTAATGTTATCTCATCATAGTGAAGCCTGCTCGTATCATAAGTCGCTGTTGTGCCTGTTTTGCATCCTCCGAATAAAATAACTGTTCCGCCCCTTCTGACATAATATACCGCTGACTGCCATACTGAAGGCTGGCCTGTGCACTCAAATACATAGTCAACGCCTAACCCTCCGGTAAAATTTTCTACATTGGATTCAATGTTATCAGGCGTTACAGCTGACGCAGCGCCGAGTTTTTTTGCAAGTGCAAGGCGCCTTTTCTCAAAGCCTGAAATTATCACGTCCGCGCCTTTATTTTTCAGTAAAAGAAGATGAAGAAGTCCGATAGGGCCTGCTCCTATTATCAATACCCGGTCACCTTTTTTTATATTTAAACCCCGCATTCCATGTATTACGCATGACAGCGGCTCAAGAAATGCAGCCTCTTCAAATGCCAAATTTTTAGGTTTGCGAAATACATTCTGTTTCACAATATGCTCCGGAAGCAGGATATATTCTGCGAAGGCTCCGAGGATTTTTGTATCCATTATTTTTTCGCAAAGATTGTAGAGCCCTTTTTTACAGTATCCGCACTTAAGGCAGGGAGCGCTGTGGACTGCCATTATCTCATCGCCTTTCCTGAATTTTCTTACTCCTTTGCCTGCTGCCGCAATTATTCCTGAGAATTCATGTCCGAATACTCCGGGCATTGGAATTATATGGTGGCCTCTGCTGAAAGCCTTAAGGTCTGTTCCGCAGGTAAGCGCCGCCTTGATTTTTACAAGGATTTCTCCGCGAGAGGGTTCCGGAACTTTCAACTCGCGAAGTTCTATTTTGCGGGGGCTTACGAGGATATTGGCTTTCAAGATTTAAACTCCAGTTTTCCGCCCCAGACCTGACCCATGACTGCCGCTAACACAAATAGGGGGATATATGTCATATCAATATTAGATAGTATTCTTGCAAGCAGGACAAACGGTATTGACAGGTGTATATAAAGAAACCATTTGAATGAGAATTTTTTTGTTTTTCCCCGCAGGTAACCAAAAGGCATGTTAAGCATGAACGTGAGGAAGAAAACGCCTATTATCAGTGCAGTTTTTGCAGCCGAATCCATGATGAAGAATAACCAAAAAAAATGTGTAAAGTCAATTAAGAGCAGTAGAGCAGAAGTGCAGTAGAACAATAGGGAAAATTGACAGCTGCGCTATTGCGCTGCTGGGCTATTGCACTATAGGCATACGAGTTTGACATATAAAATATCTTCATGATAGACTTTGAGCACTTTCAGAAGATGAAAACCTATCGGAAATCTAAGAGATATTTTAATCAGGCGAAGGCTGTGATGCCGGGAGGCGTGAACAGTCCTGTCAGGGCGTTTAAGGCTGTAGGCGGAAATCCCATCTTCATAGCAAGGGCAAAAGGCTCAAAGATATATGATGTTGACGGCAATTCTTATATTGATTATGTGCTTTCCTGGGGGCCTCTCATACTCGGGCATGCACACCCGAAAGTAGTTAAGGCGCTGAAATCAGCGATAGAAAGAGGAACGAGCTATGGCGCTCCAACCCTTCTTGAGATTGAACTCGCAAACCTTGTTATTAAGGCATATCCGTCAATGGATAAGGTTAGGATGGTGAATTCAGGGACAGAGGCAGCGATGAGCGCAATAAGGGTTGCGAGGGGATTTACAAAGAGGGATAAGATTATAAAATTTGAGGGCTGTTATCACGGCCATGCAGACGGCCTGCTTGTTAAGGCGGGTTCAGGCGCAATGACCTTCGGAGTCCCGGACAGCCCCGGAGTTCCTAAATCCTATGCTCAGAATACGATAACTCTTCCGTTTAATGATCCAAACGCATTGAGGAGGGTGATTGACAGAGAATGGAAATCAGCAGCCTGCGTGATAGTTGAACCTGTTGTGGGAAATATCGGATGCGTTCTTCCGCGCCCGGGATTCCTTGAGGCGCTGAGAGAGCTAACAAAAAAATACGGCATCGTCCTGATATTTGATGAGGTTATGACAGGCTTTAGGGTTGCGTATGGAGGCGCTCAGGAATATTTTAAGATAAAGCCGGACATGACGTGTCTCGGCAAGGTAATAGGCGGCGGTCTTCCAGTCGGCGCATACGGAGGCAAAAAAGAGATTATGTCAATGGTGTCGCCGGAGGGTCCTGTTTATCAGGCAGGCACGCTTTCAGGGAATCCGCTTGCCATGACAGCAGGAATAGAAACCCTCAAGATTCTGTCAGGCAAAGGGACCTATAAAAAACTTGAAAAGTTCTGTGCAATGCTTGAAGAGGGGCTGGTTGATGCGGCAAGGAAGGCTGGCGTAAAAACCAGATTTTACAGGGCTGGCTCTATGTTCTGCACATATTTCACTGACAAAGATATTTTTGATTACACCAGCGCCAAGACATCCGATACCGCAAAGTTTGCAAGATTCTTTACGGGGATGCTTAAAAGAGGAGTTAATATTGCTCCTTCGCAGTTTGAAGCAGGGTTTATGTCGCTTGCACACTCTGAAAAAGATATAGAGAAAACAGTAAAGGCAGCTTACGAGTCTTTAAAAGAAAGTTAAAGTAATCAGGCTGTTTGGAAAGAGGCAGGGTATGGTATTTGAGCGGATTCTTTTGCCGATATTCCAACAGTATCTTTTCTAAAAAATAAAGAGGCAAAAGCCCTCGGAGTCCCGAGCAGCTCGGGGCGAGAATGAGCGAGAATACTATGCCCTGCCTCTTTCCTTAATAAACAATTTTTGATAACATCATGGCTGATAAACCACTATTCAGGCAGCTTCTTGAGGCAAGCACAATAGGGCTTAACCTTGTGCTTGCAACATTTGTCGGACTTGCTATGGGATACGGACTTGATAAGCTCTTCAATACTTCTCCGTGGTTTACTATAATCTTCTTGATGCTCGGGATAATTGCAGGTTTTCTTGAACTCATAAGAATGGCGAGGAAGACATACGATGGGGATGACGGAAATAATAAAAAAGATATATAAGCAGTCGGCTTTTACGCTGGTTCCTCTTGCAATAATCTCGGCTGTAATTTTTCCTCTTGAGTGGAAGAGGCTTCCTCTGAGCATCCTGATTGGCGGGATACTTGCCCTTGCAAATCTCAAGGGGCTTGCCTGGGGCATCGGAGGGCTGGTCGGCACAGGAGAGCAGGTAAGCGGAAAGCTTGTCTTCTTCAGCCTTATAAGGCTTTTTATACTCTTTGCAATTCTGATTATACTCTTGTGGCTTAAGGTCATAAATATAGCCGGGATTTTTGTGGGGATTACAACAGTTCTAATCGTGCTTCTTAAAGTGGGATTTAAGGCGGCAAAAGAAGCCTGAATCAATGGAGGAATATTATGCTTGAGCTCAATTTTTCAAATATGATGCAGGAGGTGATAGGCGAGAAAGGTATTGCCGAGAAACAGATTGAAGGCATAAAGACAGCAGTATATGAAATTGATAAACGGATAAAGGCAAAAGAAATACCTGAACTTGCATTCATAGGGCTTCTTGAGCAGGACACGTCAGAGATTAAAAAAGTTGCATCAGAGGTCAGGAAAAAATTTGAGAACTTCTTAATACTCGGAATCGGCGGCTCTGCACTGGGACCGAGGGCTATACTTGAGGCCTTAAGTCCGTTGCATAATCTTGATAAAAAGCCGAAGGTGTTTGTTTACGACAATGTTGACCCAAGGACTCTTGACAGGATTTTATCTCTGGCAGACCTTAAAAAAACAGCGGTAAATGTCATAACAAAATCAGGAAGCACTGCCGAGACAATTGCGTCTTTCATGATACTCTGGGATAAGATGAACAGCGCTGTTTCTGATTCTTCAAAGAATTTTATTGCGACAACTGACCCTGAAAAAGGCAGCCTGAAAAAGATTGCAGGTGAAAAGGGATTCAGAACACTCTCAATTCCGCAGGGTGTTGTAGGAAGATATTCTGTTCTGAGCCCTGTGGGCCTGCTTTGCGCCGGGGTTGCAGGCGTTGATGCAGATGAAATGCTTAAGGGCGCAAGGGATGTCCATAAAAAATGCTCGGATGCAGAGGTCTGGAAAAACCCTGCATATCTTTTCGGGACTCTGCTTTATCTCATGGAAAGAGAGGGAAAGAGAAACATAAATGTTTTGATTCCCTATGCGGACGGACTGAAACCGTTAGCAGAATGGTTCAGTCAGTTATGGGCAGAGAGCCTCGGGAAATCGGGGTCTGGGCTTACTCCGTATCCGTCACTCGGCACAACAGACCAGCATTCCCAGCTTCAGTTATGGATGGAAGGGCCGGAGGATAAGGTTGTCGTATTCATAAAAGTTGATGATTATGGCGTTGACTTTGAAATACCGAAAGTTTTTAAGGATGTGGAAGGAACGAGCTATCTCGGAGGGCATACGCTCTCAGAGCTTATTAAGGCAGAACAGGAATCAACAGGGCTTGCTTTGTCAAAGATTAAAAGGCCGAATATGACGATAAATATTTCAAAAATAGATGCGTATCACATGGGGCAGTTATTCCATTTCTTTGAGATGGCGACAGCGTTCACAGGGTTTTTATACGGCGTGAATCCCTTTAACCAGCCCGGTGTTGAGGAGGGCAAGAACTTCACTTATGGCATGATGGGGAAAAAAGGATTTGAGGCAAAGAAGGAAGAGGTAGAAAAGGCGAGAGAGAAGAAGATGTGCTGGAAGGTGTGAAGGATGATAGTAATCGAAACATATAAGGGCAAATCAATCACCGAGCATCAGGTTGAGATTGTTGAGCGGAAGGGCGTCGGGCATCCTGATTACATGTGCGATTCTATGATGGATGCAATCTCCGTTGCATTGTCAAAAGAATATATCAAACAGTTCGGCACAATTCTTCATCACAACATAGACAAAGGCCTGCTTGCAGCTGGCAGGGTTAAAAAATATTTTGGAGGCGGCAGGGTTATTAAGCCGATGGAGCTTACGATAGGGGACAGGGCGACTTTCAGGGCAGGCAATAAAGCAATCCCTGTGGCTGATATTGCAGTTAGCGCTGCGAAAAAATGGTTAAAGGGAAATTTAAGATTTGTTGACCCTGAGAGACATTTTAAATACCGCATTGTGCTTGCGCCAGGTTCAGAAGAACTTACTGACATTTTTTCAAGAAAAGGAAAAGTACGGCCTGCAAATGACACATCCGCTGCTGAGGGATATTATCCTTTAAGCCCCACTGAAAAGATTGTGCTTGAACTTGAAAGATTTCTGAATTCAAAAAAATTCAAACAAAAATATCCGGAGACAGGAGAGGATATAAAGGTAATGGGGCTGAGAAGGGAAAATGTTCTGGATTTAACTGTTGCCATGCCTTTACTGGCAGATTATATAAAATCCGAGAGAGACTATTTTGAGAGGAAGGACGTTATTCATCGGGAGATGGACAGATTTTTTGAGGGATACGAGGGATTTAAAAAGATAGGCGTTCATTTCAACACGCTTGATGAAAAGGGCAGGGGGCTCGGAGGGGTTTATTTAAGCCTTCTTGGAACTTCAGCGGAGGATGCAGATTCAGGACAGGTTGGAAGGGGCAATAGGGTGAACGGATTAATCTCGCTTAACAGGCCATTGGGCACAGAGGCGGCAGCCGGGAAAAATCCCGTCAGCCATGTCGGAAAGATTTACAATGTCCTTGCGCATAAGATTGCAAAGGAGATTTACGAAAAGGTAGAAGGAATTAAAGAAGTCTATGTCCTTCTTTTAAGCAGGATAGGCACGCCCATAGATGAACCACAGATTGCAACCGCGCAGGTTCTGCTTGAGAGGGGAAAAAGGATTGGTGAAGTCGCAAAGACGGCAGAGGAGATATTTGAGAGAGAGTTTGCAGGGATAAATAAATTCTGCATGGATTTAAGCAGAGGGAAACATCCTGTTTGCTGATATGTTTTCAACATCACCTTATTTATTTCTATTTATCTAATTTTTCTCTATCAGGCAGCCTTCATCTTGTTCATGTTTTCAAGAACCCACACCCTCACAAGCTGGAGATAACCGATGCCTTTGCTGTCGGCTATCTTCTTCAATTTCTTAATTGTCTTGTCATCAAGCCTTAGCGAAACAAGTTTTTTCTTTGGGCGCGTGAACTTAACCTTAACCTCTTTTGTTTCCAACAGGTAGTCAGCGCTGTCATGAGTTGCCCAGAAATCTGCCTCTTCCTTTTCCGATTTAAACTTGGGTATTTTTTTCATGCTCTCATCTCCTCCTGTGCAGGGACTTTTCCCTCTCTGTCATGTCCCTTGCGGTTATTGTCCTGAAAACGCCTTTTCCCTTATTTATTCCGACAATAAAAAGATATCTGCCGCTGTCTGTGGTTCCATATATGAGATAACGCTTATCCGCAGTCCTTCTAACGTGTGAACGATTGATACATGCCTCTTCAACTTCATCCGGAAGCACACCATGCCTGAGTATATGTTCGATGTTGCCGTTATCCCATTCAAATTCTTTAAATAACAAATCATCCCAGCCATCTATGAGATGTCTCTAAGATAGCTCTATTAAGCTGATTTGTCAAGGAGGCGTATCTTGCTATCTTGCTGGTCAAAAGTTCAAAAGTGCGAAAGCGTGGAAGCCGGCAAGCGCGAGGACATCACCTGTCCTCATGTTTTTCATATTTGGGAATGAATAGAATGGTCAGGAGGCCGGGGATTGCGAGGACGCAGACGATGACAAAGAACATCTGGTATCCGGCTGCCTGCTGGATATACCCGCTGATGAATCCCGGCAGCATCATGCCGAGGGCCATGATACCCGTAGAAATAGCGAAGTGGGATGTCTTGTACCTGCCCCGCGCAATCTGCATGAGATACACCATGAATGCCGTGAATCCCAAGCCGTATCCGAACTGTTCCAATGCAACGAGGACATAGGCAAGCCCGATATCAGGCTGCGTATATGCCATATACACGTAGAAAATATCAGGGAAGTGGAGCGTAATCGCCATGGGCCAGATGCACTTCTTAAGCCCGAACCGGGATATGAGCCATCCGCCGAGGATTCCTCCGGCAACGAGACAGACCATGCCGACTGTGCCGTATGCGAGTCCGACCTGTGAGGTGGAAAGTCCCAGCCCGCCCGCGCTTCTGGGGTCCAGTAAAAAAGGCGGGGCTAACTTCAGAAGCATGGCTTCGGCGAAACGGTAAAGCAGAATAAAGGCAATGATTGTCCCGATTTTTTCCTGTTTGAAATAAGAACGAAATATTTCAAGAAAAGGAACATCGCTTGTTGCGTCCCCGTGGGAGCGTTTGCTGTCCGTAGCTGGAAAGGGAAGCGCGAATGTGTGATACATCGGCACAAGAACAAATACAAGACCTGACGCACCGATGACAGCTGTCCAGCTCAATGGAATGCTGCCAGTGAGAGTCTCTATTCTGCCCGCTGTGTAGACAAGCAGGCCTGAGCCGAAGATCATGGCAAGCCGGTAGAACGTAGCCCTGATGCCTACGAACAGAGCTTGCTCCTCTTTGTTGAGGGCAAGCATGTAAAACCCGTCTGTGGCAATGTCATGTGTTGCAGAAACAAATGCGCCAACTGCAAAGGCTAATAGAGAAAGAAAGAAATATCCCTCTGTGTTCAGCGCATAAGCAGCAAGAAACAGACAGAATGCCATGGCGAACTGCGTGGAGATAATCCATTTTCTCTTCGTTGAATAGATATCCACGAGCGGACTCCAGAACATCTTGATGACCCAGGGCAAATAGAGCCAGCTTGTCCAGAAGGCGATGCTCGCATTATCAATGCCCATCTTTTTATACAGAATGACAGAGACAGTGTTGATGATGATGTAAGGCAGTCCTTCAGCAAAATATAGCGTGGGAACGAATGCCCAGGGGCTGCGGGAAGCGACTGGTTCTTCTTTCATATTGGAAAGACTACCAAATCAGCAGGCAAACATTCCAGAAAAAAATTTTCGGATACGGGGACAGTCCCGAATCCACCACCCCGCACTTCGTGCTCCCCTCCTTATTAAGGAGGGGAATTAAAGGGGGTGGTTAATTCCGGGACACTCCCCTAAAGACTTTCAAGGCATGGATGGAGAGAGGTTTATGAGTAGGAATGATGTGTTATACCGTTGTCAATTCTAATTTTTCTTTTGTGAATAAAGGTAACCGTACAGGAGCAAAATACTTTTCAGGATATAAATAATCCTCGCCGGACTCGTCTATGACCCTTATCTGATGATGTTTCTCCGCTGTCTTATCGGTCAACACTTCATATATCTTTCTCGTTTCCAATGACGCTTCATATCCACGATTCTCAACGCATATCATAAAATGTATCTTCATAGCTCTCTCCCTTATAAATATCTCTTAATTTTCATTTCTTTCTTCCCAATGCCATGTCCTTCATACCAATGCACTTCAGCCTCAAGAATAGTATCATCTTCCAGTTTTACTTGGCAAATCCCCTTCAATTTTCTCCAATTTGTTTCGCCATACAACTTGTTCAATCGATTCAAATTCTTTATTCCATGCCCTGCGGCAATGGTTTCAATTCTCAGTAGCTTTCCTATTACTTTAAAATGCACAGATATATTTTAGCATAATGCCTGAAATCATCTGCGGCTGTCAGCCGCCCGCATCCATTTTTTGATTATCTCTTTTTTAAAGCTATCTGCAAATTCTTGCATCCATTATCACTCCCCAAATCACATGCCTTTTGAAAATCAGAAATTGCCCTGCCTATATTTCCTTTTTCATAATAAGCAATCCCACGATTGCTGTA
>Ga0100385_1000463_pt1 | contig 48644 bp, 42 predicted proteins | sample CryGeymeta201509_FD_81543 | JGI IMG/M metagenome (GOLD analysis project Ga0100385, IMG submission 81543) | Groundwater microbial communities from Crystal Geyser aquifers in Utah, USA - Crystal Geyser metaG 2015-09 | ecosystem: Environmental > Aquatic > Deep subsurface > Groundwater | place: USA... | reverse complement strand
GCCAGCGTCCGTATCTGTGCCCGCATCGCTGGTATGGGCGCCCGTATCACCTTTATTATTCGCCAGCGTGTCCATCCCGATATCTTCGTTTTGGAAATCACTGCGAATCGGCGCGTCGTCACTCGAACAAGCGCCCGCAAGCACCACGGTAAACACAAGAAAAATTCTGAAGTTCATAGGCCCTCGGTTCATCAGGGCTTATGACTCTGCCCCGCCCAGTCGCAGTTCGCAACTCCGTGACCCTAAGACGACTTCTTGCTGAATTCCGCGAAGACCTGCCGTGAAATGGCGACATGCTCGCCCTTTTCGTTCCAGATATGGCTTTCAAAATGCGCGTACCCGCCGTGCGATGTCGTCAGACGGGAATCGAAGCTCCACCAAGCGTCCCGCGCAAGGTCCGTCCGATACGCCTGTGGAGTAAACGTCACAAACCACGACACCGAACTTCCTGGGTGAGGGTGGTCGACCATCGACCAGACTGGTGGCGGCCAAGCGTCGATAAGCCCCACGATGCCAGCAGGCGAAGCGCTAATGCCTTCTTTTGCCCGAATCCAGCCCTGAACATGGGGTTCCCCACCTGAGAAAGGAAACGAATTGGTCGTCCATAAATAGGAAAAATGCTGTGTGAACTCGGGAGTTAAGCCAGGCACATAAGGCATCTCGAGCGCTTCGCTTGGCGGAACCATCGATGGCGCAACCGGCCCGGCATAATCGACAGCTGTTTCTCTGGCCTCCCCAAGAAGAATCAATGCCGCAGTAACGACGCCGTCGGACTGCGTGATTTCGGCAGCGACATGGGTCGCCGATCGTCCCTCCCGAAGAATTCGCGTATTTATTTTGGCTTCACCGACCGCCAATGGCCCCACAAAATTCAGCGATAATGAGCGGATCGGCCGATCTGAACTTTGTTCTGCAGCACGCAAGACCAATGCACCGGAAATTCCTCCATAAGCTGCGCGGCCTTGACCCCATCCCTCTAGGATTTGGGCCGTAAAAATTCCATTTCCAGCAGCAACCACGCTACTTACATCATCAAAACTCATCACTTCCCCTTGCCGAGTGGGCAGACAAAAACATAAGACATGAAGCCTAATCCACACCAAGGATGCGCAGGCGACGACTTGGTTCCACACAACGGAGATATCGCTATGCACGGTCAAATTTCGTGGCACGAACTTACCACCCCAAATATCAAAGAAGCTCAAGCGTTCTATTCTGGCCTTTTAGGGTGGACCTTTGATGGCTTCGGCCCTGACGGCAAGTATTGGCTAATTCAGAACAATGAAGTGGCGGTGGGCGGTCTGATGCCAAAAACTGAAGAGACTGCCTTTCCCCAAGGCTGGCTGTTTTACGTTGACGTTCGGGATGTCGATCAAGCCATCGTAACGGCCACGAAGCTCGGTGGAAAATCACTGCTGCCGCCCTTCAATATGCCGGGTGTCGGGCGAATTGGCGTGATTCAAGACGCTGCGGGCGCCACCGTGGGAATCATGACTTCAGAAGACTCGAGCGAATCCCCCATGATGCGCCCAAAAACCGGTGAATTCTGCTGGCGCACGCTCATGACCAACAACACCGAGGATGCCGCGAAATTCTACCGAGAGGTCTTCGGATGGGAAGTCCAAGCATTGAACACTGGCGAGGAGAAACCGGCCAAGACCTTTGTCTGGCGCGGGGTTCCTGTAGCGGCACTCGATGAACTTCCCGACCATATTAAAGCGCCGCCCCATTGGGGAATGGCCGTCGCGGTCGATGACTGCGCCAAAAGCGCCGGCCGAGTCGAAAAGCTTGGCGGAAGACTCCTGATGAAACCCACCGTCCTTGGAAAAATGGGGGTGAATGCGGTGTTGATGGATGTTTCTGGAGCAGCGTTCCTTTCGCTCTTCCAGGCGGATATCTCTGCCATGGACAAATTGGCGATTAAGCTCGGTGCGCCTGCCTGAGGAGCTTCCGTCCGCCTATTGACGCAAACGATGTCGTGGCATCAAACGGAGAATGCATGCACGGAAAAATTGCGATGTACGAGCTGATGACCCCAGATCTGAACAAGGCCATCGATTTCTACGCCAGCGTCTTTGGCTGGCAATTCCCGCCCATGGGTGCAATGGGCGACCGCTATGCAATCGCACTGTGCGGCGGCACGTTGGTTGCGGGCCTGATGAAGCTCCTCCCAGAGGCAGAAGCCCGTCCGCGCTGGCTTCTGCACTTTGAAGTCGACGATGTCGACCAAACAGTCGCCTTGGCAACAAAGCTGGGTGGAAAGGCAACAACCCCCGCTTTTGACGTGCCGGGCATGGGTCGTATCGCGTTCTTGCAAGACCAAAGCGGGGCCGAATTTGGAGTCGTGACTCCCAGAGACCCCGACGAGACTGCTGAAATGAGCCTGCCAGGCGTCGGAGAATTTTGTTGGCGAACATTAATGACGCCGGAGGTTGAGCGAAGCCGTGATTTTTATGCCCAGCTTTTCGGCTGGACCATTTCACCGCTTGATCAAGAATTGCTCTTTCACGGCAAGCCCATCGCTTCGGTGACAGGCCTCACTGCGGGCTACCCGGCGCCGGCCCATTGGGGGCTCGCGATCGCCATCGACGACATCAAAAATACCACATCGAAAATCTCCGAATCCGGCGGCAAGGTGTTTGAACGGCACACGACCGTAACCGCGATCGGTATCAACACTTTATTAAAGGATGCCGAGGGGGCGGTCGTCTCGGTTTTGAAGCCCATCCCGAGGCCATGAACCGTTGACAGAAAACTCCGGGCAGCGCCGGCGAGGGCTCAAAAAATCCGGAATAGGAGGCCATGTATTGACGTTGATTGGCCGAACGTGATAGCGCCCCGCCTTAGATGGGGCGCTTTCGCCCCGGGAGGTTTGGGATGATTTCGACATCAGGTATTTCGGTAAGTTTCGGCGGCGCTCCGCTCTTTGACGACGTCAATGTCAAGTTCGTCCCAGGCAACTGCTACGGATTGATTGGCGCGAACGGCGCGGGCAAATCGACCTTTATGAAGGTCCTTGCTGGCGACCTTGAGCCGACCAACGGTTCGGTTCACGTGACCTCCGGTCAACGTGTCGCAAAGCTTGAGCAGGACCAATTCAAGTACGACGAACTGACCGTGATCGATACCGTGATGATGGGTCATCCACGTTTGTTCGCTGTGTCGAAAGAACGCGAGGTTCTTTACAGCAAGCCCGACTTCAACGAAGACGACGGCGCGCGTGCTTCCGACCTCGAAATGGAATTCGCCGACATGAACGGCTACGAAGCCGAATCGGACGTATCGACGCTTCTTTCGGGTCTTGGAGTGCCTCAAGCCCTGCATCATAAAACGATGGGCGACCTCGAAGGCGGCGAGAAAGTCCGCGTTTTGTTGGCACAGGCGCTCTTTGGCAAGCCCGACATTCTGCTTCTAGACGAGCCCACAAATAACCTCGACGTGCACACCATCACGTGGCTTGAGCAGTACCTGCAGCGTCAGGAAACACTGATCATCGTCATCAGCCATGACCGTCATTTCCTGAACAACGTTTGTACGCACATCGCCGACATCGATTTCCGGAAAATCCGAATCTACGCTGGCAACTATGACTTCTGGTTCCTGGCCGCGCAGCTGGGTCTGAAGCAAAAACGTGATGACGCCAAAAAGACCACGGATAAGGTCAAAGAATTGAAGTCGTTCATTGAACGATTCAGCTCGAATGCTTCGAAAGCCAAACAGGCGACTTCACGAAAGAAATTGCTGGATTCGTTGACGATCGACGACCTGCCTATTTCGACTCGAAAATACCCGCACATCGTGTTCAAGAGTGAACGAACATGCGGCAAAGCCATCCTGACCGTGTCGAATCTGACCAAGACGATCGACGGCGAAAAAGTGCTGGACGACCTTTCGTTCACCATGCAACAGGGCGACCGAATCGCCTTTGTGGGCCACGACGGACGCGCTGTTTCGACGCTTTTCGAAATCCTGTGCAACGAGGTGAAGCCAGATTCGGGAACTGCTGAATGGGGCGGGACCATCACACCTGGCTATTTCCCGCGGGAAAACGAGGAATTCTTCAAAGACAACGACATGAACTTGATCGAGTGGCTGCGCCAGTTCATCAAGGATCAACACGAAGAAAATGTCCGCGGATTCCTGGGTCGCATGCTCTTCAGCGGCGACGACACCCAGAAGTCGGTCAAGGTGCTTTCTGGTGGCGAACGTGTCCGATGCATGTTGTCGCGAGTGATGCAGCAAGGCGCGAACGCGTTGGTATTTGACGAGCCCACCAACCACTTGGACCTTGAGAGCATCACCGCGTTGAATAACGCGATGCGTGACTTCGATAAAGACAACGTGATTCTGTTCAAATCGCATGACCGCGAGCTCGTAAATACGGTCGCCAATCGAATTCTGGAAATCACGCCAGGTGGATTGATGGACCGATACATGACCTTCGACGAATACGCCGAAAACGAAGAAGTGAACGCCGAGCGCACCAAGCTTTACGGCCACGACGTATCGCTATGATTCGAGTCCTCGTAACGGGCCTGCTTTTGGCCGCTTTCGGTTGTGGGACCGATGATGCCTCTGTCCCAGTCGACATGGGCTCGGACACGACCGTTCAAATGGACGTCGGCGTTTCGGATGCATCTGTTTTGCCTGATTTGGGCACCGATGTAGAAATCGACGCCGCACCCGATATGCCCGGATTGGAAGTCATCGCGTCGAATTATTGTGAGCTTACCGCTCAAATGTTCTGCGATTATTACCTGCGCTGCGGTCGAATGGCCGTACCTGACAACGCCACGTGTTTGTCGGTTTTTGCCGAGACCTGCGAAGGCGTGTACGAGCCCCATTATGCAGCTTTGGCCGCGGCGGGTTCGTTGACCTTGTCGTCGACCGGCATGGCGGCCTGTGCGACCCATCTTGAAAATGTCGCCTGCGAAAAACAGCTTTTTGACCTTGATGGTGGCTGTTCGGAAATGTGGGTTGGCACTGTGGCTCCGGATGGAATTTGTGCACCCGGCATCGAAAGCTTCGTATGCGAGCCAACCTCGACTTGTGTCATCACGACGACTGGCTGCGGAACTTGCATTGCTGCAGGCCGCGAAGGCGCACCATGTGGTGGTGATCTGGGTCGTTGCGACGATGGCTACGGCTGTGTCGAAAGTGCCTGCGTGAAACGCGGTGGTGTTGGCGACGCGTGTTCGGCCACCGCGCCCTGCGGCGTCGGCATGGGCTGTACCGATGATAAATGCACCGGGTTCACCGTCGTGGCGCTTGGCGCTGCGTGCGGACAGAGCCTTCGCTGCCCCTACAACTCATTCTGCAAAGACAGCGTCTGTGTGCCCCAGAAAGGCCTTGGCGAGTCTTGTTCGCCGACAGACGACTGTCGGTCGGGATATTGCGAACAAGGCACCTGCGTGGCTTTCAAGCCCGATGGTGGCGTTTGCAACTCCGGCCCACAATGCATCAGTGGCGTGTGCAATCAGGGAACCTGCGGAAATCTACCAGGCCGTTGTTTCGAATAAGCGGCGAGCAGTGAGCCGTGAGCCGTGAGCGGTGAGCGGTGAGCAGTGAGCGGTGAGCAGTGAGCGGTGAGCAGTGAGCGGTGAGCAGTGAGCGGTGAGCGGTGAGCAGCTGGCAGTGATTGGTCCGCAGGCCTGCTGCGACTTGTGACTGGTCCGCCTGGCTCCAGCCTGGCTGCAACTTGCGCCCCTGAAACTCATCTCCCCTGACCCCAGAAACCCGACACCCCAGAAACCCGACACCCTCAGAGCCCGCAGGCCGTCTCCGAAGCAGCTTGAGCCACCGCGTCCGAGATACCTTCTTTATGGATGACCATTCGGTCGATCAGGAAGAAGTCGGCACGAGCCGCGAGCTCAAACGTGTAAACACCCGGCGAGTCAAATTCTGCCATCACTCTTGAGGCGTCATTATCGCTGGTGAAGGTGGACCACTTCCAATCGTTTGCACCAGACGAATAGACCTTGATCCAACCATCTTTTGACGATCCACGCACGCAGTCTGCTGTGTCGACATCAGCGGATGCGGTCACGGCTGCCATGGCCGCGGCATCGTCGCAAATGGGTTTTGGGTAGCGCCGAATCTCGGCCCCGGGCTGCCCTTTCAACCCGTAGAAATCGGCAGCACCGGGAAACCTAACCCAAGCATCATTATGCTCGGTGGTATTTGAACCCATGCCAATTTTTGAACGCCATTGGAATTGATATCGACCGGGCTCATCAATCTTGATGTCGATTTTGATCACGCCATGGGTCGGGATGTTGTTGAAAGCATTGCCCTCCCAGACCATGTAGCCCGAACCATCAAATCCATTGGATTGGGTACGAACTTTCCAGTCCTCGTTCAACGGCAAGGATTCGGCTTCAAAAGCGATGATGCCGTCGACGGCCCTGAAATCACATGGCTGGGTGACGGTCGTCTGGTTATTTGTTGCGGTTGTCGAGTTGTTTGTGCCTGTCGTGGCGTTATTCGTCGTGGTGTTATTTGTAGCCGTTGTCGCGTTATTCGTCCCTGTCGTGGTGTTATTCGTCTCGGCGGTCGTGGCGTTATTCGTCCCAGCGGTCATGGAGTTATTCGTCTCCGCGTTCGTAGAATTATTGGCGCCGCTGGTGGTGTTTGCGTCATCGGCACACCCAGTCAGGGCCAAAGCAATCAGAATCCAAACGAGATTAAGTTTCCGAGTATTCAAAGGATCTCCAAAGCGATCGTCGAGCGCGAAGTGTTGTCGCATTTTAAGTCGTTCCCAAATGCGTATCGCCTAGCGCACCTGGCAGTCTATCCGAATCCATCAACAAGATGATAGGCTTGCGCATCCTAAAAGCACCCCGTGAGAACCGAAGACATGAACCTAAGCGTAAATGAGCTCACCAGGCATTTTGACGAAGAAGTGATCGAGAAAGACGACTTAATCGATCTTTGTCTCTCTGAGTTCTTGACCGCGAGCGACGACTCAGAAAAAGCGGCGTTCCTCATACTCATCGGAAGGTGTTTTCGGTCGAAAAAGGAATATCACTACGCCAATCATTACCTTGATGAGGCCATCAAGCTTAACGCCAGAACTTCAGAGGCCCTATTCTGGAAAGGTTGCATTCAAAATAATCTGAATAATACGTCGAGCGCTGCTTCTTTGTTTGAAGGATCCATCGAGGCCGATTCAGAATATGACCTGCCGCACGTGATGCTAAGCGTCGTCTATTGGCAACAAGACCGATTTCCTGATTCGAAGGCGCACGCTTTGCAGGCTGTCGAGCTGAATCCAGAAGCTGGGAAAAATCACTTTTGGTTGTCTGAAGCGCTTTTCAGTTTGAAGGAGACTGAGTCAGCTGAATATCACCTGCGAAAAGCCGTCACGCTCGGATTCAGTGCCGTGGCAGATACATTGCAGAAGCGCTTCAAAATCAAAACAACACAAGAGCGCCTCGCCTACTCGGACTTTCTTTGGGATAGTTTCAAGCGGCGAAAGGCCTACCCAGACGTTAACAAATCCCTAGATCAGCTTAGAATGGTCATCTCAAAAGGCGAGATAAGCGCTGCGACTGACCTAAGCGACCTTCACACAACGCTTTCCGAACGTTCATTGGCGCTGCCCAAGGTATCGGACGAAGCGATAAGCAACATCGAAAAAGCGGTCGAACTGGCACCGAACAACGCGAAAGCTTATTTCATATGGGCGTGTCTCATAGAAAAACGGAACACCGTCGACAAAGAAAAGATCGAAAGCCTGTATGCTAAGGCGGTCGAGTTGGACCCCACAAACTATAAATTCTGCAGTCAATTCGCCAAGTATGCAGCGACAATCGGCGATTCGGAAAAGGCGCTTCGCCTCTACGAAAGAACGATGGATATTTATGCTTTCGACCCTAAAGCCTGCGAATATATTGGCTCTTATTATGCCGAAAATGGGCAGGTTGAAAAAGGACTAGACTTGCTCAGAAGAGCGTCTCGGTACAAGGCAGGGGGCGCTCGACGGAAGATAGAAGACCTGACCAGCAGGAAGCTAGCGATTCCATCGGAAGATACTCCGCAAGAAGAGCGAGACAATTACAACCACGCCCTGGAGATTTCGGAGCTATTTGCGCGGGGCGAGCAACAAGCGAGCGGCGGAAAGTGGTCGGTCGCAAGCTATTATTTTCAGATCGCTAAAGAAAAACTTGAAACGGAGGACAGGATAGAGGGCGGGAGATTGGACCGTTTGTTGACAGACGTGTACGCAAAAATCGGTTGGGTCACTCCGCAGCTTGAAGGGAACGAATGGCTATCGAAAGCGATAGCAAAGGACCCATTGCACCTTGGTGCCATCAACACTTTGGCGTCACGCCACCTTACGTCCGACCCGGAAAAAACCGCTGAGCTTTACGCAAGAATTCGAGCGCTGAACCCCAATGATAGCGCGGCAAATATGCATGCTTTAACAAGTCTTTTTAAGAACAAAGAGTTTCGTGAAGTCTTAAACGCGGGGCCCGATATCATCAGAATGATGGAAGATGAATGCAAGGTGCTCGTGCTTGCCAGAAAGTCTTGTCACACGATTAATAAACAACTTGGGGATTCCCGATGGTATCTGGCCAAATCATTCGAAGAGACAGGCCGTCTTGATCGAGCGAAGGAACTGTTTGACGCTGGTCTTTTCCGCGAAGATAGCCAAAGAGTTAAAGAATTGATCGCCCAAAAACTCAACAAGAATGAGACTGAACAGGTCGGCTGGCATGAGATGCCAGAGAAGTTTGAGATCGAAGCGGCGGTCGCTTCCTTTTTTAGCAAGTATGGAAGCCAAGAACACAAAAGCATCGCCAAAAAAGTTAGGATAAGTGACCAAAACCTTTGGCAGCTCTGGAAGAATGTGAAGTTCCGCCTAGAACCGCCAGATGACCAGATCGATTCTTCGTTTAAAGGCGGTGTTTGGAAAGATGCCCCATCATGGTTTAACTCAATCAGGCTATCAAATGAATTTAGCTGGGAGGATCTTGATGATGAGCCCGAACATGACCTTGAAAAAGTTGAGGTCTATTGCTCGTTCTATGTTGAGGTGTACTTCAAAGAACATGCGGGCACGGGCGTGTTTTTGGACTTTTCGGCAGAAGGAAAAAACGGAGAATATTACGTTGAGTGCAGAAGGATCACACTGCACTAGTTGGGCGCTAGTAGAATTGCACGCGCAACCCAACAGCGGGGTAAAAATCGATGCCCGAAACCGCGACCGGCGTATCAAGGATATTTGATTCGTAATTATAATAGAGCGCATTTAGTTCGAGCATAAAAAACACGTATTTCCAGCCCAAACCGCCGCCCACCACGCCGCCGGCCATAACGACGCTATCATCAACCACGACCGAACCGGACGTGGCGTCGTAAATCTGTTGAATGAAGCCGAGCTCCAGGTTGGTGTAGACCAATTTGGGACCACCGGAGACAAACGCACCGCGGCCAAAATGCTGTCCGGCAAGCAGATGCAGGGCAATATTGGTCCGCTTGATATCTTCAAGCTGAAAAATATCCTTCAAAAAACTAGGTACTGGCGGTTCGTAGGTTTGCCGCTGTCCTGCGACACCAAGCGACAGGTCCAAGCCATGTTTCCGTTGGGACAGGAACATCACTTTAGTTTCCAGCTTAAATCCAGCGCTCGTGTAGGCGGCGCCGACGTCCCAATTGTCCAAAATTCCGTAACGAACTCCAAGCTCGGCGACGGGCGCAGGCCCAAAAAGACCATAGGAAATCGCCGCCCCGATGATATTTTCTCGGTCCTCCTGCGTCAGGTTAGCGGGCTGGCCTTGTTCAATCTGGCTGCGGGCTTTATCCGCGGAGTCTTGTCCGAGTTCTGCCAACGAACCAATCAAGCTGGTCGAGACGTTGGCGCCCATACCCACGTAAGCATCGACTTCACCTTTGGGGGTGGTTCGAGCCGTTTGCAGCGTACTCATGGGCGACGCGCAGCCAGCCATCAAAAAGACCAACAAACAGAGTATTCGGTTCATGTCTAAACTTTCGGGGCACGGGGTGAAGCAACATCCTGTGCATTCAGTGGAATTGCGTCAAGGTCAGTGCATGGTGCGCTTCGATTCACTTCTGGACTCAGCCCGTGTTAGACTTCGGGCACACGGACATTTCAGGGCGGGTTCAAAACGAGAGGATGAATATGAGTGATAAAGACACACTGAATACTGGGTCGAGCAACCCGTGCAAGGCCTGCATCGGCAACACGAACGCCGAAGCCGCATTCCAATCGCTGAATGCGCAGACCGTGAAAGGCCTTATCTCGGAGTCACATTTCAGTGTGCGTCTCACGCGCTGTGAATGTGGTCATCCTTTCGTCGTCGTCTTCACGGAGTGTGTCGACTGGAAAAACGGCGAAGATGACCAAAGCTGGCTCGCGCTTCCGCTGCAGGAGGACGAGTTCGCCAAACTCGCCAAGGCCTCCGAGAAAGAAATCTATGGCCAAGTTGCCTCGCTTGGAGATCGACGATTTCTGTCGCGCACCTATCCGACCGGTGGGGAACTTGGGGCAGAATGGTGTGATGGCGGTTTTCAAATTGGACACCATGACTAATCGAAAATGGTTGTCAGCTACTGGTCAAAAACACAAATCACAAGCAGGCCATAGGGCCTGCGCACCAATCGCAAGCGTGGCTGGAGCCCCGCGAACCAATCGCAACGCTTGAAAACCGAAAACTAGCCAGGCATGCCCGTCAGGCGCACCATCTTCCGCGCAACCTCGGCAATCGCCGTGTCAGCCCCAGCTGCCTCGACATCTGGCCGATCCAGATAGACCGCCAAAATGAAGGGGTCGGCATTATATTCGGGCACGCCATTGCCTGGCCAAATGATGGCGACGTCGCAATAGGCGGCTGCAGAACCCGTCGTGGTGCCGGTTTTGTCCCCCACGGTCCAACGCTTGGGCACCCCCGCACGAATCCGTTTCGACCCGGTGGTGCTCTGCATCATCCACTCCTGCAAGAGCTCGCGGTCTGACGGGTCGGACTTCGCGGAAATCACCAACGAGTAATAAAGGCTCGCCATGGCCGCAGGAGTAGTCGTGTCGCGCATATCGCCCGACGCGTTTTGATTAAGCTCAGGCTCGATACGGTCCAGACGAGAAGTTTCGTCTCCACGACTTCGCATGAAACGAGTCAAACCGGCCGGCCCTTCCAGGCGCTTGAGTAGGATATTTGCTGCCGCATTATCACTGAGGCGGACTGCGGCCGAGGCAAGTTCGGTCATCGTGGTTGGTTGGCCGCTTTTGAGGCGTTCTTCAACGAAGGGCGCATAGGGAACGAGGTCGTTTTGGCTGAGGGTAATTTCGGCGTGACGGTCAACTAATCCCAATCGGCGAGCCTCAAGCAGACAGCCAGCGAGCGGCAACTTGAACGTCGAACACATCGCAAAACGCTCCGCTGCGCGATGATGCCAAATGAGCCGACCTTCGCTGTCCACAAGGGCTACGCCAAGTCTGCCGCCGGTTTGTTTTTCGAGTTCTTGCAGCTCAATATTGGTTTCGGGTTTCGGCTCGTCGCGAACCGGAACGCCGCAGGCAGCAAGGAGAAGCGAGCTGCCCCCGGCCACCAAGAATCTCCGCCGGTCCATCATCGTTGCCTCTCAATTGGGTGCGTAGAGTCTGCGCACCAAGCGCTGCGTCAACAACCGAATCTAGACCCGTACCATTCCTTGAAGTTCGTCGGGAGCAGGTTGCCAAAGGATTTCTATCGATGGTGGATCGGCGGAAATCGCACCTGATTCTGGCTCGCCGCTATTTGCAACGACCGCCTGAAACTTGATTCCGCCACCCCACGCCAGAATCCCAACAAACGCACCATCATCGGCTTGCTCCCTGACGAAATTCCTTAATGGCTCTGGCACGCGTTGCATCCGGCAATCAGACCGCCGAGGCCCAGCGAAAAGAAAGCGACGACCACCAAGAGCCAAACAAGTGCGTAACCCTGATGCGTGCGGTTTTTCATAGGTGTCCGTCTTTTCGTCAGAATCGAAACGTACCGCCTAATCGCAAGCCATAACAAGCGCAGCGTCAATAACCGAAAACCGAAAACTGATAACCGACTGCCGACCAAACACAGTCGCAAGGCCAGGCTGGAGCCTGGCGGACCAATCACAGGTCGCAAGGCCAGGCTGGAGCCTGGCGGACCAATCCCAAGCCTGTGGACCAATCGCAACTGCTGACCGCTCACCGCCCACCGCCGAAGGCCTACGAACCGCGATAGGTCGAGTAGGCAAAAGGACTAAGCAACAAGGGCACATGGTAGTGTTCGTCGCCTGCGCCGACCTCAAATGTAATGCTCACGCTCGGGTAAAAACACGATCCACCCTGCGCGCGATAGTAGGCGCCGGTATCGAAATTAATTCGATAGATCCCCTCTGGTACTTCGCCTGGCGACATCAGGTCTAGGATTCGACCATCTTCGTTGGTGATGCCCTTTCCGACCTCGACAAATCCACCGCCCTCGATGCGCTCAAGAACCACAAAAACCGCGCGTGCGGGACGTCCAGAGGCGGTATCAAGGATATGTGTTGTGATTGGACTTTTCACGGGACCTCCAGCTTATCAATTCGTAGGTGTGTAATTTTGGCCTGCTCGCCCTTCGCGATGGCGAATTCTGTGGCGAGATCGTTGCCGATGCGCGCGTTCAGAATCTCAAGCATTTCATCCGCGCGTTTGCCGGTGGCGCAGACGATAAAAATATAGCCGAAACGCTTTTCGTAATCGACGTTGCCATCGCGGAGCCCCTCAAGGACTTGTTCTGGTGCGGCCGTGACGGCATTCTGCTCACCGGCCGACCATGACGCGGTCGCGGCAAATTTCTGACGAAGCTGCTCGATATCCGAACCAATTTTTGGATGGTGCGAAAACGCCTCCATCACATCTTCGCGTGAGACTTCGGCCCAATGAGTGTCTGCCGCTGCGTGAATGGCCTGCACAGAGGCATAGGGACGATTCTTTGCCATTGCCCCAGCCCATGCGGTCGAACCGCAACAGCGTTTGAATACGCTCGCCGCATCCTCAGTTGAGAGTCCATTCAACCAATCGGTCAGGCTCATGCCGGCTCCCGAGTTCCGTAAAGACGCATCCTTGAAATCCCGCCATCAGGGAAGGTCTTCACACGGATATGTGTGATGGGCCCCACCGATGAAAGCTGATTTCGGAAATGGAAACGCGTATCCGATGCCATTTTCGTTTCGGGCAGAAGTGTCGACCAACCTTCGTCGCCGTGCATCAAATCAGTGATCTGGGTGGTCGGCGCATCGATGCCCTGAAGCATGGCGCGGTCCGGGAAATTACCCTTGAAAAAATGAGTGTCCAAAACGGCCATATCAACCCGCCCACGAGCGGCAAGCTTGATCAAAATCCAGTCGTAACCAGGATGCCGTTTCCGGCGAGTCTCCCATCCCTCACCCATATTTTTTGCGGGTCCGGGAGTGATCAAATTTTCCATCGGCGAAAAAAACATGTCGCTGCAGGCCAGAGCCGTTGCGCCATTACGAATGCTCGCAAGGTCGACTTCGCCGGGTTTAATCAGGGCCAAAGTTTCGGGCCTCTCTTCCACCAGCTTCCAGTCCGATTCGACGTCGCCAAACACGCGGAACCTTGCCACGCCGCCGTCGGGATAAATCCGCAAACGAACATGCGTGTACGAGCCTGGAGCGGCAGCCGCAAAAAGATTTTGAGACCCAGCTTTAAGCGGGGATTGAGGCAAAACCTCGACCCATTTCGCCGATTTCAAAGCCTCGGTGGTGGCACCTGGCGCATGCACCGCGTCCACGGCCGCAAATGGAGGGTGGTTACCCAGAAAAAAATTGGTGTCGATGTCAAACGCCCGAATTTTTCCGGGGACGCCAAGCTCCAGGATGCACCAGTCATGGTCGGGACCGCCGCGGCGACGACGTGATTCCCAGCCGTCCATCCACTTGCCTTGCTCGGTGTACTCGTCAGGCAAAAACACGCCACGACCGGGTTTCACAAGGTTTTCCATGCCCGCAAAAAAGTCGTCGGTGCAGGCCAAAGCCTTGCCACCAAGGTTTTCGGAGAGCAGGTCAACCAGACCGGTAAATGAAGACACGTTGGATGCATTACTCATGAATTATCTCGTCCCAAAATAGGCTGACCGTGAGGTCCAGAAAACTTGCCGTTTTCAAACACGACCTGACCACGCAAAATCGTTTTTCGCACGACACCGCTGACGGTCCGGCCGTCATAGGGTGTCACTTTATTTTTCATTTCCAATTCATTGGCATGAATCGTCTGGGTCGCATCGGGGTCAAAAACCACAAAATCCGCATGCAGACCGGGACGAATCGCCCCCTTGCGCCCATGCAGCCCCGCCACTTTTGCAGGCACGGCTGACATCCACGTAATCACGCGTTCCAGCTTGATTCCACGCCCTTTTGCCATCGTCCAGACCAAGGGAAATCCAAGCTGCAGAGACGAAATACCGCCCCAGGCATCCAGAAAGTCTCCACGGTCGGGCAATTTCAGGTTGGGGGTGCACGGCGAATGGTCGGTTGTGACCATGTCGATCAGCCCCGATTCAAGCGCTGCCCAGAGCTTTTCTTGATTATCGCGCTCCCGAATTGGAGGACAGCATTTGTACTCGGTCGACCCATCCGGAATCTCTTCCGAGGCAATCGTCAGGTAATGCGGGCAAGTCTCGACCGTCAGCGGCAGACCTTCGTCTTTAGCCGCCTGAATCAGCGGTAATGCGGACGACGCCGACAAGTGCACGATATGAACTGGGCAGCCGGTTTCGCGGCAAAGGTCGATCAGCAACGAAATCGCCTGAACTTCCCATTCCTGCGGTCGCGACTCGAGGAAACTCACATAAGTTTTGGGGTCGTGATGGTCTGGATGGGCTCCAAGATCGACCTCGCAATGGGCCAACATCACACGCCCTTTGGCCTTCAACGCGAGCATTCCTGCGCGTAATGCCACGGCATCGCTCCACTGGAATTCGGGGATGCCAGAGTCGATCATGAACGCTTTGGCACCCAAAATCCCGTCGTCGGAAAGGCCCAGCAATTCTTCAGCGTTGCCTGGAACAACTCCTCCCCAAAACCCCGTATCGGCGTAGAGCGAAGGCAAACACGCGGCGAGCTTCACCTTGAGCGCGTCGCGCGTGGTCGTGACGGGAATGCAGTTCAGCGGCATGTCGACAACGGTCGTAACTCCGCCGGCGATCGCCGCACGTGTCGCCGTCGAAAAGCCTTCCCAATCCGTACGTCCCGGCTCATTGATATGCACATGAGTGTCGACCAGACCCGGCATCAAAACAGCGTCCCTGAGGTCCTCGACTGCGCAAGGCACCGCAGCATCATAAGCCTCAACAGAGGCGATGGTCTCGCCGTCCACCACAACCAGCGCTGGTCTAAATGCAGCGTCGATGAATACACGCGTAGATTTCAGGGCAAAACGAGCCACGATAAACCACTCCACAAAGGCGCAAGGACCGCGCCATCAGTTAATTTTGGCGCCTTGATATACCCAAGCGCCCAGAATTAGACGCTCTTCATCGGTGATCTTGGTTTTATTGGCCATCGGCATCGTCTTCAGGTCGTAAGCCCTGACTTTCATTCGCCCCGACCATTTTTGCATGTCAGCAGGCGTGTCAAAGGTCGTGCCATTAGGAGCGACTTTAAAGACGTCATCGGTCGGCTGGCTTGAATGACAGCTGATGCAACGCGTAGAAACGACGACTTGAGCCTCAACCAAACTCACCGTTCGGTAATTCGCCAGCGCATCGTCACTGACGGTTGAAGGCGCGGTAAACCATGCAAGAGCGACAACGACCAAGATGCCCACAGGCATCACCCAAAACGCCGAATTGGTGCGATGTTGAATATTGAAATGATGACGCACCGCGATGCCAACGGCAGAAAGCGTGGCCAAAATCGCCCAACCGTAGGGGTTTCCATAGGTCATCGGAAAATGGTTCGACGTCATGATGAACAAAACAGGCAGCGTAAAATAGTTGTTATGGCGAGAACGAAGCCCACCATAAATACCGTCCCAGGGGTCGGGCGCTTTGCCTGCTTGGGCCGCGGCGACAAGCTTCTTTTGGCCTGGAATAATCACAAAAAACACGTTGCCGGCCATCATGGTGCCGATCATTGCGCCGATATGAATATAGGCCGCACGCGGGCTCAAATACTGCTGCAATCCGTAGGCAGAAGCCGTCAAAAACACGAACATCACCAGGAGCATCAAAGCAGGCTTTTTCAGAAGCGGTGAGCGGCAGGCGATGTCGTAAAAAAACCAGCCTACAAACAACGCGCCCACACCGATTCCAATCGACATCGCCGGGCTGATATCGGCCACCGACGTGTCGATCATATAGGTCGAGGCATTCATGTAATACACGACAATCAGCAGGCAGATGCCCGTGATCCACGTCCAGTACGCCTCCCATTTAAACCAGTGTAAAGTCTCGGGAAGCTTCTCTGGAGCGACCTTAAATTTGCGCAGGTAATAGAACCCACCACCATGAATCGCCCATAGGTCACCCGCGATGTCGTCGGGCAGGTCAGCCTTCAATTTTTCGAGATGGTTTTCGAGCCAGACGAAATAGAACGATGCGCCAATCCACGCCACGCCGACGATGATATGAAGCCATCGTAGCGAGAGATTTAGCCATTCGATGATATGTGCGAGCATAAGATTACCGAAGAAAGGGACCTTCGTTTCTCACAGAGAGGCGCATACTAGCAAGGTTTGATGCTAACGCTGGGCGCGTAAATCGACCGCGATGACCGGGTCCTCGCCTGGTTCGACGTTGTACATCTGCAAGACGAACGTCTCGGGGTCGCGAAAATCGATCTGGATGCGCCAACCCCAATCGGGGCCGTCTCCAGCCGGATAGGTGCCGAACAGCTTCAACACGCCATCATCCATGAACCCGTGCATGACGGTGCCGTCCGAATAATGGAATGAGTCTTCCCAGTCGGCGCGAAGCGCTCCCGCGGTACCCGAAATCACAAGCACGCCGGTCTGGGGTTTGTCGCGAAAGCCCCAGGTGTAGCGAATCTGACTCGCTTCGACCTCGGCCGTGCCCGCGCTTGATTCCGAGGCCGGCCCCTCCAGCCAAAGTCGATTCACTCCCGTCCAGTTTCCGTGATGCGACGTAATCATCTTGACCTCATTTCATGCCACGCTTTGTTCAAATTTTCGCGATGCGCAGGATGTGCGATGGCGATCAAAGCCTCGGCCCGTTCATTGAGTGTTTTGCCATAAAGGTCGGCCGCGCCGTATTCGGTGACCACGTAATGCACATGCGCTCGGGTCGTCACGACCCCTGCTCCGGGGTTCAAGGTCGGGACAATTCGCGACAAGCCCTTCCCCGTCTGCGAATTGATGGCAATGATTGGCTTTCCGCCCTCGGACAACGACGCTCCTCGAATGAAGTCCATCTGCCCGCCGACGCCCGAAATAATACGATGTCCGACCGAATCAGCGCAGACTTGCCCGGTCAGATCGATTTCGACGGCCGAGTTGATGGCCACGACTTTCGGGTTTTGGGCAATCACGTCAACGCGATTCACCCAACCGATATCAAATTGAGCGATTTGCGGATTATCATCGATAAAATCGTAAAGACGACGCGTTCCCATCACAAAACCGCTCACGGTTCGCCCGCGATGGTTCACCTTCATCGAATTGTCGACGACGCCTGATTCCAACAAATCGAGCATACCGTCTGACCACATTTCGGAATGAACGCCGAGATTTCGATGGTGTTTCAATTCTGCCAAAACCGCGTTTGGAATCGCACCGATGCCGACCTGCAAGGTGCTGCCGTCTTCGATAAGGGCCGCACAATGTTTGGCGATGGCCTTTTCGGTTTCGCCTGCGGCTGGTGTCAAGAGTTCTGGAAGCGGCACCTCGGCGTCGACCCAATAATCGATATCATCAAGGTGAATAAAACCGTCGCCGTGGACCCGAGGCATGCACGGATTGATTTGAGCAATCACGGTATCCGCTGACTCCACCGCGGCTTTAGCCACGTCAACGCTTACGCCGAGGCTGCAACAACCGTGTTTATCAGGTGGCGACACCTGGACCATCGCCACATCCAATTTCCGCCGTTTCGAGCGAAAAAGAGCCGGAATTTCCGACAAAAAACAAGGCAAATAATCGACGCGATCGCCGTCAAAATAGGGGCGAATATTCGAGCCAATAAAGAGGTTCGCGACACGAAAACTCTTGGCGTACTCAGGCTTGGCGTAGTTGGCTGGATGCCCTTCGGTATGCAGATGCATGATCTCGACATCTTGCAGACGTGCCGCGTCGTTGACCAAAGCCTCGACCAAGAGCGTTGGCGTGGCTGCTCCGCCGTGAATGAACACACGGTGTCCCGACCTGATGCAGCTCACTGTGTCTTCCAATGAAAGCGCTTTACCCATGTTCTTTATCCATTCGTTTAGAGACGACGTGCGAAGAGGCCTGCCAAAACCGCAAGCGGCAGTAATTTGGCTGATGAGGAGGTCGTAGCACAACCCGAATCCGTGCCACCAGAATCCAAACCCCCACCATTTTGCGGGTCGACTTCGTCCGCTGGGCCACCCAGGTCGCCCATCTCCGATGCATCGGGCCCCAGAGTCCCCATATCGACCTCAGGTTCCACGCCCATATCGACAGGTTCGGGCTCAGGATCTGGCACAAAACATTCGGGCGTCGCGGGCACATAGGGCGCGCAAATCGAGCCGTCGCAACAGGGGTCATCCGGGGAGCACGTGGCCCCCGCGGCCAATTCACAGGAGTCGGTGCAGCAAGGATTTCTGCCCTCGCAGCCCATCGGTCCACAATCGCAGATTTCGTCGCCTTCGACTTTGCCATCGCCACAATAGGGCACAGGAAACGCCGGCTGCGAGTCTTCGGTGATGCAGGCCGAATCGCTCGAGGCCAGAAATGGGTCTGCGTACAAGACAGAGCACGAACTGAATTCCGTCGCGAAGGGCCCATTGGCGTTGTAGACGGCCGTCATCACGAAGCCGCTTGAGGGACACGCGTTGCCGTCGCTGTCGTGATACATCCCAATCGTGTGGCCGAGTTCGTGACCGAAGGTCTGTGCGACGCTCGCGTCATTATTCAAGCCTTTGACCACCGATGCTGACCTTCCCAGAGTGCAGGCACTGCCCACATTCGCGAGCCCAACGGTCGATCCCGTAAAATTATAGCCAGACAGGACGGTAAACTGGTCAAACTCTGGCACGCCTTCGGGCCTGCTCGCCGCCCAATCGTTAATATTATCGACGTATCCGCCGGCGCGAGCGCGCCCAAGGAAAAACGGCGCTGAGCCCCATGGGTTCGAGTCTGTCGCGTCTACAATACCCACCAAAATTGGCAAAATTCTGCGACCAAAACTCGTGCGGTCGTAAAACGCGGCGGCCGCGTGAACGGTCATCACCGGGTCGGGCGCATAGTCGCCATTCGCGACACCGCTCAATAACGCCTCGTCTCGCCCAAGAAGCACCTCGATAAACGCAGGTTTGCCCGACGATAACGCGAATTGCCGTGTCGCTGATTCTTTGACCTCCCCAACCGGAATTGAGGTCACGCCACACGCACCTTCGGTCGCGTCGACCGGGTCGAATTCCAGACCGTCAGCCCTTTGTCGAATCGAGAACATCTGGTCTTCGTGAAAAGCCACACCCGAAAGATTCGGGGTGCCGTCGGCGTCGCAGGTTCGAATCGCGAGCGCAGCCGATGAGGCCTGTCCCTCGAGCGTCATGTCGCCAAAAAAATAGCAGTCGAAGTCCTTGCGGGTCGTCGGCTCCGAGACCAGCTTCTGACCGTCCCATTTTAATTCCGGAAATCCCGCCCGAAATGGGTGATTTGCGCGCAAGGTGATGATGCCCGACTGCCCCTGAAAATCAGCGACCGCGAGGTCGGAGCTAGGCGCAGCGTTCATTGAATCGGCCTCGACACCACAGGCTCCAAGTAGAGCGACTAATATCAGGCAGCGTTTCATCCAATCTCCGTGCGTTACTCGTCTAATCTTGCGCGTTCGTTTGCCCGTGACTGACGTCAGGACGTGCGGATTGTACCCGCATCCGATTCAAGGTGCTTCAGAAAATCGAGAACCTAAGACGGAAAACCCAAAATCGTCTACCGGGCTGGCTTGGCATCGGGTCTCGCGGTACTTTCGTTGCCAAGAAAGCTCAGGCATCCTGCGAAAAAGGTCCCAGTCTTCATGGCAAAACGAAAAGCAGTCCTAAAAGCGTTTGTCGTCCTTTTGGCCTTGAGCCTTGTGACATGCGCCACGACGCACAAACAGTCTCGTGGTGGTGGTGAACCGCCGCCCCTGGAAGACGAGCTGGGAGTCGCCGGTGGCCCGATCGACCAGACTGCCTTTGTGTGGGAACCCGAATCGGACACCATCCCTGAGCTGGAACTCCAGGATGTTGACGAAACGTCCCCGGAAACCGCCAAAGCGCTCGCCCCCTACCTGCAATTGCGTCGAACTCGCCTTCAGACCCTCGCTAGCGACGCGTCGTGGATCGTCTACATCACCCGAAAAGACCAGACCGCTCAGGCCTTTCGCATGAGAGAACCCGAGGGCGAGGCGGTCGCGCTCACCAAGGGAAAAGACCCAGTCACGCAGATCAGCGGTGTGCCAAAAACCGTCGATACATGGATGTATCGCTCCGACGTTTCGGGAAACGAAAACTACCAAATCCTGCGCGCGAAAGGTGATGAAAAACCGACCTTTGTCTCGGACGGCATAAGTCGTACAGGGCCCTTCGGTTGGGCGCCCAGCGGCGATCGCATCGCCTTCACGAGCAACCGTCGAAATGGCGCCGATATGGACGTCTATGTCTCAGACGGCATCGACCCCAAAAGTGCCGAATTGGTGATGGCGGCACCCGGAGCCTGGTCGGTCTCGTCGTGGTCACCCGATGGCTCTCGCTTGATGTTGCGACAGTATTTGTCGTTTGCACGGTCCGCCATGTATGTCCTGGATCTTCCCACGGGCCGGCGTACTCAGGTCACAAGCGATACAGCAGCCCATTTTCGAGGCCGATTTTCCGACAATTCGACGGCCTTCATCACGTCAGACCGCGAAGGGGAATTTGTTGACCTCTGGAAAGTCGATTTTTCGACCGGTTCTTGGGTGAATGTGTCGCCGGCCATCCCTTGGAATATCGAGGAAGTCACTGTCGCCAGCGACGGTGGCTCCGCGGTCTACACCATCAACGAGGACGGCCTCTCGACCGTGATGCTGCTCGATTTGGTAAATGCCACCACCAGCCGAATTCAAGGCATCCCCCCCGGAATTGTCCGCGATCTTCGGCTCACGCGATCCAAGGGATTTTTAGGATTCACGCTGGACCAACCGACCATGCCTGGCAGCGTTTTCACTCTGAATTTGGAGACTCAAGAACTGACCTCGTGGACCTCCAAAACCCTTGCAAAGGATATGGTTGCGCCCGCCCGTGCGCCCGAATTGGTCAAAATTCAAAGTTTTGACAATATCGCCGTTCCAGCATGGGTTTACCGCCCCGAAGGCAAAGGTCCGCACCCGGTCGTCATTTGGGTCCACGGCGGACCAGAACAACAATTTGTTCCCTCGTTCAATCCGCTGATTCAGTACTTTGTCCAAGAAGCCGGCATCGCGGTTGTGGCCCCCAATATTCGGGGTTCAAATGGATACGGAAAAACCTATCTGACGCTTGATGACGGCATGAAACGCCAGGATGCGATCAAGGACGTGGGCGCCGTCTTGGACTGGATCGACAAAGACCCAAATCTGGACGGCCAGCGGACAGGAATCTACGGAGGGTCCTACGGTGGTTACGTCGTGTTGGCCGCACTGGTCATGTATCCCGACCGGTTTTCTGCGGGCGTCGACCTGGTCGGAATCTCGAATTTCGTGACCTTTTTGGAAAATACTTCGGCCTATCGTCGCGACCAACGCCGCGTCGAATATGGCGACGAGCGGGACCCAGCGATGCGCGAGTATTTATCCGCCATTTCGCCCGCAAATAACGCCGATAAAATTCGTGCCCCACTCTTTGTGGCGCATGGCGCCAACGACCCCCGAGTCCCTTTGGACGAGGCGCGACAAATCGTCGAAGCCGTGCGCAAGAACGGAAACGAAGCGTGGCTGATGGTCGCCGGAGATGAAGGACACGGCTTTCGAAAACGCCGAAATCGCGACGCTTTTTATGAGGCCATGGTGACGTTTTTTCAAAAACACTTAAAGGAACCGCGGCCCTTTCCAGCCGCCGCGATCGACGATTCTATTCCAGATATGGCCGATGCTGGCACCGACTAAATTAGGCACTCCTGACGTCTCGACAGGCAACCTGAGAATGCGGGCAAGATGCCCGCAAACCAAGCGCTCACCGCCCAACCCGGAAACGTAGATGTCAGATCCGACTCTCGATTTCAAAACCATTTGGCCCACACTCGGCATCGACGTCGACGATTCGATCGACATGGGTGCGACGATCTTGCGATCCGAAAGCCAACCCTGGTCAACCACGATACGTGACCGCCTTCCGCCCCTGATATTGGGCCCAAAACAGACGCATGACACTGAGTTTGACCTGCGCGGCGAGCTCGGGCGCGGCGGCATGGGCATCGTGCATCTGGCGACCCAAGTGGCGTTAGGGCGAGACGTCGCCCTGAAAACAACGATGAAAGACTCAAGCCAGAACAGCGAAGACGCCCTGCTTCAGGAAGCTCGCGTCATGGGCCTGATCGAGCACCCCAACGTCGTTCCAGTGCACCTTATCGGCCGCGACGACGAAGGTCGCCCTGTCATCGTCATGAAACGCGTGGAAGGGCGAACCTGGGCGAGCATCCTTCGTGAAGACCCGACGAACCTAGACCGGCATCTGGACATCTTGATGCAAGCCTGTCGAGCCTTTGAATACGCCCACGATATCGGCGTGCTGCATCGCGACATCAAGCCCGAAAACGTGATGGTTGGGACCTTTGGCGAAGTATACGTGATGGATTGGGGACTGGCGGTCTCGCTAAACGATGGGCAATTTGGCCTGCCCAACGCCAAAGATTCGACCGCCATTGTCGGCACACCCGCCTATATCGCGCCGGAAATGACCATCGGAGATGGCCAACGATTGGCCGCCTCGACTGACGTTTACCTGCTTGGCGGCGTGCTCTACGAAATCGTCACGGGAAGAGCTCCCCACCAAGGCAAATCGCTTTTTGAGGTCTTCCGGTCTGCGTACGAAGGCAAAGAACGCCCCTATCCCGACGCCCTTCCGCGCGAGATGAAGGAAATCATCGAAAAAGCCATGGCGCTCAAGAACGAAGACCGCTTTCGGACGGTCTCAGAGTTCCGACAATCGCTAAATGGTTGCCGAGCTCACCGACATTCGGTTGAACTCGCCCTCGAGGCTCTGGAGCGACTCGGCGAGCTGAAAGCCGGGTTGAACGGCACATCGATCGATGTCTATCGGATCTTTGGCGCGGCCCGCTTTGGTTTTGAACAAGCCCTCACGATCTGGGCTGAAAACACCGAAGCGAGTGAGGGCCTTCAGGATGCCCTGATTACAATGTTTGGTTTTGAAGAGAGCCACGATAATTTCGAAGCCGCGTCGTCGCTCTTCAGCGATATCGAGGATCCTTGCGACGACTTAATCCGACGCCTGGCCAAACTGAAAGAACGCGTGAGCGGTGCAGCCAAAGAGCTCGCCCATCTGCGACAACTACGTCAAGACTTGGACAGCGACGTCGGTTTGGCCTCAAAATCAAAGGCGTTAACCGTATTCGCGTTCGGATGGCTTCCCGTCATTTGGATCAAAGAAATCACACACGCCCTAGGGCTTGAAGGCGACGCCTGGCCATTCTTTGGGACGTCCACGCTCTTTTTTCCGCTCATGGCGATGATGACGATCGTCGGTTGGAAGGGGTTTAAGGCCAACACCGCCAACCGTGTGCTCATCAAAACGCTCTGGCTCTTGTGGGCTGCCAGTTATTTCATGCATATCGCCGCTTGGTTTTCTGGGGCCCCGCTGCACGTTGGCATCGCCTGCGAAATCATGATGTTCGCCGCGGCGTTGATTTCGCTAGGTATGGTCCTAGAAACTCGCCTGCAGTACGCCGGCTATGTGTTTGGAATCGGCGCCATCATCGCGCTGCTGCTACCGGACCACTTCTACACGGTCTACAGCATCAGCGGTTTTGTCGGATCGTTGGCTTACGCGGTCCCTGGCCTCATCAAGGCGCGGAAGACGGCTTAGGCGCTGGAAGTCGACGTTTTGATGGATATTTGGAAGGTAGTGAGAGCCCGATCAACGAGGCCAGATAGTGTCCAGCGGCCACAATCACGGTTTTTGATGAAAGTGCAAACCCCAGATATTCGCTGATATCATGTTGAAGAACGTGGAATGCATGCGACGATCGAAATCAGCGTGAACTTCTGGATGCTCCTCATACGGTCGGCGTCGTCCCCCAACTTCAGGAAGAGGCGTATTTCCTCGTCCTCCAAGTCAAGGAGAGGTTCGCCCACAATCCGTTCAGCGCTTCTTGCGACGAGTCCCCGTATTGGTGCCACGATATTTTGGCGGCGCCGCTGATTTAGAGCCCCCACCTTTGCCTGTACGAGCTGCACGCTCGGCCCGGTCTTCAGGCGGAATCAGCGCCTTTTGACCACGACCAATCAAATCCGACCGGCCCATTTTCATCAAAGATTCACGCAAAATCGGCCAGTTTTCTGGGTCGTGATATCGCAAAAATGCTTTGTGTAATCGACGAATCTTCGCACCCTTTGGAACCACAACATCTTCGCTATCTTCAGTGACTTTTCGCAACGTATTTTTCCCGGTGTGATACATCGCTGTGGCAGTGGACATGGGGCTTGGAAGGAATGCCTGAACCTGGTCAACTTTCAGGTTTTCTCGTTTCAACCAAAGGGCCAACTCGAGCATATCTTCGACTGTTGTTCCTGGGTGTGCCGCAATAAAATAGGGAATTAAATATTGTTTTTTGCCGGCCGATTCGCTCGCCTGCATAAATAATTCGGCAAATTTATCGTAATTCCCAATACCTGGTTTCATCATTTTACTAAGCGGACCTTCGGCGACGTGTTCTGGCGCGACCTTCAGGTAACCACCAACATGATGCTTGGCCAACTCGTCGATATAACGGGGATCTTTGACCGCCAAATCGTATCGAATTCCGGAAGCGACCAACACCTTCTTGATGCCAGGAATCTCGCGAGCCCCCTTGTAGAGGTCAATCAGTTCTCCGTGGTCGGTAAGCAGATTTGGACAGACGTCGGGGAAAACACACGAAGGCTTGCGGCACGCCGCTTCGATGTCGCGGCTCTTGCACTGCAGCCCGTACATGTTGGCCGTGGGCCCACCCAGGTCAGAAACCACGCCGGTGAAACCAGGCATCTCTGTGAGCGATTCGACTTCGCGCAAGATCGATTCTTTAGACCGACGTTGAATGATACGGCCTTCGTGTTCGGTGATCGAACAGAAGGTGCAGCCGCCAAAACAACCGCGCTCGATGATGATCGAATTTTTGATCATGTCCCAAGCGGGAATCTTGGCATTTCCGTAGGCTGGATGAGGACTTCGAGCAAAAGGAAGGTCGTAAATCCCATCCATTTCTGGGGTCGACAACGGCACGGGCGGTGGGTTTAACCAGACCTCGCGGTTGCCGTGTCTCTGCACGATCGGCCGAGCGTTACCGGGATTGGTCTCCGCGTGCACAGCCCGCGATGCCTGAGCGTACGCGACCGTGTTTGTCGAAACTTCTTCGTAAGACGGAATTCGAATCACAGTCGATTCGCGGGGATGTTTCCAGGGCGCAGTGAGCTTCTCTGTCACGTCCAAAACATTCATGTACTCAGGCACTTCCGAAAGCGGATACACGGTCCCACGAACGTCGGTGATGTCTTTAACATCTTCACCCTGCGCAATTCGATGAGTGACCTCTACGAGCGCGCGCTCGGCGTTGCCGTAGAGCAAAATATCGGCTCGCGAATCCAGCAGGATTGAACGCCGAACCTTTTCGGACCAGTGGTCGTAATGCGCGGTGCGTCGAAGGCTCCCTTCGATTCCACCCAACACAATCGGCACATCGTTAAACGCTTCTTTGCACCGCTGCGCGTACACGATCGCTGCGCGGTCTGGGCGAAGGTCAGGCGCACCGTCAGGCGAATACGCATCATTCGTGCGAATGCGACGCTCCGACGTGTAGCGATTCACCATCGAGTCCATGTTTCCTGCGGTTACACCGAAATACACTGCGGGTTTCCCGAGAATCTTGAAGGGCTCTGCCGACTTCCAATCTGGTTGCGCGATGATTCCAACGCGAAAACCCTGGGATTCAAGGACTCGACCGACAACCGCCATGCCGAAGCTTGGGTGATCGATATAAGCGTCGCCGGTCACCAAGATGATATCGCATTGATCCCAACCCAAGTCGTCCATTTCGGCGCGACTCATTGGAAGATACGGGGCGGCTTTTTGGCCTGTACGAAATTTGGGATAACCGAATAGCGCTGGGGCTACTGGTATAAAAGCACGAGATGACATGGCGAGACTCCGTCGGCGCTGGGGGCGGCGGTACGCAAGGGGGACGAACCCAGTTTTTGTGGTGTCGTTAGACGGCGCGCAACCTAGCAGCGGCTGGGATGGGAAGCAATAGAGCCTGGTGGGGGAAGTGCACGGTGGGTAATCGACGCTGGAATCGAGGATCTATGGACGACCTTCCACGCTTTAGGTATCTTCGAAGCATGACAAAATTCCATCTTGTTTTGATTCTCTTGGGTGTGGGCTGTACGGGCGTGGGCGACGTCAGCAAAGAAGGCCCCGCAGTCACCACCACCAACAATCAGACGACGACTCATCAGAACCCCAATAATCAGGTCGTGAATAATTCGACCTCGAATAACACCCCCTCGCCAGATATGGGTGTGGTGGATACCGGGATGAATCAAGAGGATACGGGGTCGGATCCACCGGATTTTGGAGACCCCGTTTACTTGAATGCCTGCGAATCGGGGCCTCTCTCGGCTCCGCTCGCCAATTGCCGACCCACGACATTGCCCTCTACCGGCGACGACCGCGAAGACTGTGTGCGACGCGTGAACCAATTTCGGTGGGAATGCCAGTGCTTGCCACCGCTTCAACGCTGGACGGACGGCGAAGCGTGCGCCGATCAACAGGCCGCCAACGACGCTCAGGTGAATTCGCCTCATGACGGGTTTAAGTCGGGCATTTGTTCGCCTCGCGGCAATGCTCAGAACGAGTGTCCAAGCTGGAATTCATGGGACCGCGTGGTTTCTGGTTGCCTGCAGCAAATGTGGGATGAAGGTCCGGGCGAGCCATTTTCGGCGCATGGACACTACATCAACATGTCGAGCAACAACTACACGATGGTTGCCTGTGGTGAAGGCGGCGGTTGGTTCGTTCAGAACTTTCAGTAGTTAGTCACGGTACGGAATCACAATGCGGGCAAGATGCCCGCGCCCCCAACTAAAACCACTGTCGAAAACGGCTAGGCATTGCACACGTGCTCGCGCCGGTGTACTCGGACAGAACCTCAAAAAGACCCGCGCAAGCGGGCCACTGAAGACTCACGTGACTGATATACATACAAAAATCCTGCGCCCGTCCTGGACCCCTGGTTCACGCGACTTTAATGAACTTTTTGAGATGCTTGAGCGTCAAGAAATGGACAAGGACGTCGTGCGCGCCCTGCTCCGTGCGGCCAACGCCGGTGCCTTGGCCCTGATTGCCCGCATTGAAACCGCGGAGTCGCCAAATCGAGGTCGACTGACCCGTGCGCTTCAAAAGTTCGGAACTTCCGGCGACGTATCCGCTCGTGAGCACTTGATCTCGATGATCAACGATGCCGACGAACACGCACGACGCATGGCGATCAGCGCCGTCGGTCAATGGAAAGACCTTGATCCCGAAGTCGCGCTGAAGCTCGAAAGCGACCTGCTCGCAGTAGTTGATGACGTCGACGACGCCACCCGTCGAACGATCCAAAAAACGTTGGGACGAATCGGTGCCGAAAAAACACGCGACTGGCTGACCACAAAAGAAAACACCAGCATGGCCGACGTCTTGATCGAAAGGCGCCTGACCAGAACCGGCGAACAACGCCTTGATCTTGAAGCCATGCTTGAGTCGCCCGTCGACATCCAGATCACCTGCAAGCCTGGACTGGAAGGTATCGTCGAGGCCCAACTGGCCGGCGCCTTTGAATGCAAACCCGGACCTGGACGACTGACCGCTAAATTCAGCGGGCCGCTGCTCTTGCCTTACGCAAGCCGCTCGATGATGTCCTATCGCTTTGTGTTTTCGCTGAAAGCCACTGGGAACGACGTCGACGATGTCGTGAAGGCGCTCTCGGTCGGCAAGGTAAGCAATCTTCTGAAAACGATATCGCCCGATGGGGCACGTTTTCGTCTGAACTGGGTCTCAGGCAAACGCCGCTCGGACACACGTGAAGTGGCCAAACGCATTGCGGCCGACGTGCCTTGGCTGGTCAACGATCCCGTCGAGCGTGATTGGGAAATCGGCGTCGAATTCCGCAACGGACGGCTCTTTGTGACCTGCGAACCACGGCTCGACGATCCACGTTTTACTTGGCGCGTCGCAGACGTCCCCGCAGCGTCCCATCCAACAGTTGCGGCTGCCCTGGTGTGGTTATCAGAACCCCGCAAAGACGACGTCGTTTGGGACCCATTTATGGGCTCAGGCCTTGAGCTCGCCGAGCGCGCCCATATCGGCCCCTTCGAACGGCTCATCGGCTCCGACATCGACCAAGACGCGATCGACGCGGCGAACCTGAACTTCGCCAACGTCGAGGCGGAAATCGAAGTGCATCAAGCCGATGCGAAGAGCTTCTCTCCTCGTGGCGTCACGGCCATCATCACCAACCCACCGCTTGGCTGGCGAGTGCATGAATTGAGCGATCTTAAGGACTTGAACTACGCGTTCCTGAGGAACGCCTGGCGCGTGCTCAAACCGGGCGGCCGCATTGCTTGGACCACCCGATTTATTCGGGATACCGATCCCGAGGCTCGACGCCTCGGATTCAAGATTCGGCAGTCATTCCAGGTCGATTTGGGCGGCTTGAACGCCCACATGCAATTGCTCGAAAAACCCTGAACCAGCCGAGGCTCACGCCTCGGCTGAAAAAACCTTAAGTTGGGTCGGGTTTCGGAGTATTCGGACCGCTTGCAGGCAACTCGGGTTCTGCGACATATTTCGCGTCGACCTCACCGGTCAGCGCGCCGAGCCAAGCAACGATATCCTTGGCCTGTTCAGGCGTCAGGGTCTTGCCCAACTGGTGGTCCGCCATCATCGTAATCGCCGTGGTCAAATCGGACACGGAACCATCATGAAAATAAGGGCTGGTTTTTTCGATATTTCGAAGGCTCGGGACTTTGAAGACCATGTCATCCTTTGCAGCCTTTGTGAGATCCATCCGACCGTGGTCTTTCAGGTTCGGCCATGGTTTGACCGCGCCAAGCTTCTGGTACGAATTGCCACCAACCAGCGCGCCGTTATGACAAGCCACACAGCCGTTTTCGACGAACGTGTTCAAGCCCGTCAATTCGGTTTCATTCAAAGCAGCGTGATCGCCGGCAAGGAATTTGTCCCATTTGGAAGGCGTCACCAATTTGCGTTCAAACGCTCCCACTGCCACGCCGAAATTATCGTACGTGATGGGTTCCTCAGCCTCTGGAAACGCCGCTTTGAACGCGTCAACGTAACCAGGAATTGACTTCAGGACTGTCACGACTGTTTCTCCATCGTGCATCGCCATTTCGACGGGATTGAGCACGGGCCCCTTGGCCTGAGCCTCAACGTCGGGTTCGCGGCCGTCCCAGAACTGCGCGAGATGCCCCGCCGCGTTAAGGACCGTCGGCGAATTCCGTCCGCCCAGTACCCCCTTATTCCCGGGCGAAGTCGGATTATTATCAACTCCAAACGTGGCCAAATTATGGCAAGAGTTGCAGGAGATATCCTGATTCTTCGAAATTCGTTTTTCGTAGAAAAGCATGCGCCCAAGGTCTTCTTGCGCCTTGGTTTGTCCGGGCGCGGCGTAGTCATCTGGCAGGGTTTTGAACACCGCCAGGTTGTTTAGAGCCAGCTCCAGCGGTGTTTTTACGGCTGCTGCTTCCGCGACGGGCGCTGTTTTTTCGTCGGTAGCTTCCTTAGGTGCAGACTTTTCACATGCAGAAACACTCCCGATCAGGGCAATTGCTAATAAAATCCGTTTCATCTCAAACCTCGTCAAAGTAGACACGGACATAAATAGCAACTCCTATGCCCACGCCAATTGAGGCTCGGATTTCTCGCAAAATTCCAAACAGGACCTTGGTTTCCCGAATTGCCACGATATAGTTTAGCTGGTCATCCCTCTCAGAACGTTGCAACACCCGTTGCGTCCTAGAGCCCAACCGATACGAGGAACCCGATGAAAGAGATCGAAGCACTGGCGAAGGCTCTACGAAACGCAAAACACGTAGTTGTGCTCGGAGGCGCAGGGGTCTCGGCAGAAAGTGGCATCCCAACATTTAGGGACGCCTTAGAGGGTTATTGGTCCAAATATGACCCAGAACTTCTGGCCACCCCTGAAGCGTTCCGGCGCGATCCAGCCCTCGTGACGCGCTGGTACGACGAAAGACGGCAGAAGGTACTCGCGTGCCAGCCCAATGACGCACATCGTGCGTTGGTCGAGGTGGAAGCCTGGTGCCACGAACATGCATCGACGTTTGTGATTCTGACTCAGAACGTCGACGGACTGCACCAGCGGGCTGGATCAAAGGACGTCGTAGAGGTCCACGGTTCGTTGCTTAAATGGCGGTCGACTCGATCAAATCAAGAGGTCGAAGACCTACCTATTCCGTTTCGAACCTATCCAGCCAACGCCCCAGACGGTGGGCTCTTACGACCCGGCGTGGTCTGGTTCGGCGAAAATTTGCCAGAGCTCGCGGTCGAGCGGGTCGAACTCGAATTGGCCCGTGCGGATCTCTTCATCGCGATCGGCACCAGCGGCATCGTGTATCCAGCGGCGGCATGGTCCGAGGTCGCCCGACAAAACGGCGCATTCACGGCGGAGATTAACCGTGATCCAACTCCACTCTCGTCGAGTTTTAACATGGTGCTCCGAGGAAACGCCGGCGAAATTCTGACGTCGCTCATTTCCGAGATTCGTGGGGGTTGAAGTCGGCCGCGCAACGCCGTACAACCAGCGAAGTCGCACAAGGGCCCAAATGACAGCGCAAAAGCTAGAAATCGACTTTCCTCGCCCCGATCTCTCAACGTGGCAGAACCTCGTTGCCAAGACGTTGGCTGGAAAACCTCTCGACACCTTACAACATACGCTGGCGGGACAAGTTTTTGAGCCCATTTACGGCGCATCGGAACAGCCCAGCCCATCCATCGATGGTACGGCGTCGTTCGTGGCGCCGCTTCGGGTCGGAGACTCCCTGGAGCTGGCTCGCGAGCGGGCAGACTCGTTTTTCATCGGGCCTGAATGGACCGTAAGTCAGATTTTGGCCGCAGGGTTCAAAAACGACGATACGGTGCGCATTCACACAGATGCCGCAAGCGCCAAGGCACTCGACGATAAGATTGGCTGGGCCAGCGTCGTGTTCAGTGCCGATGTCGCAGGCGTAGCCAATGTCGACGGTGCTGCATGGGAACAACGCGGCGCAGATTCTGTCGTCGAACTCGCGATTTTGGTCGGCGGCATTTTAGATGCGGCGCGCAACGGAGCGACAGAATTCAACGTGACGCTCGCCATGACCCCGATGGTCTTTGAGTCGATTGCCAAACGACGAGCCTTGGCGGACGTCTTTGGACGAATCCAGACATGGTGGGGGCAGCCACTGAAACTGCATGTCCACGGCGTGACCTCGGCACGAACCTTCAGCCTCTACGACGCACACACCAATCTACTGCGAACGGGCTGTGCGGCCTTTGCAGGTCTGGTCGCAGGAGTCGACACGTTGACCTGCCTGCCTCATGACTGGCGATGCGAAACCACCAGCGATGGTTTTCGAATCGCACTCAATATCCCGCATGTCCTGTCCAAAGAAGCTCACCTGCTGCGTACCTTCGATGCGGCCGGCGGATCTGGCTACATCGATGCACTCACGCAGAGTTTCGCCAAAGCCACCTGGGAATTGGTCCTTGGGCTTGAGGCAAAACAAGGTCTGGCGCTTGGTTTTACGGACCTGATTCGACCCAAAATCGATGCAGCGCGGGCGGCCAGGGTCAAGGACTTGCGTACTCGAAAGGCCGTGCTGGTCGGAGTGAACGACTTTGTCGATTCCCTACAAATTCAGCCGGCTCGAGCGTTCGGACCATCAGGTCATCCTTCCGAAATCCCCTTTGACGCTGATGAATGGGAACAAGTTGCCCGCCGTGCTCAAGGCGTGAAGGTCGGGATCTCCAGCCTTGGTGAGCCCAAACGACACAAGGCCCGCCGAGAATACGTCGACCGCTTGCTTCGCGCCGGTGGATTTACAGTCGTTGATACCGCTCAGGATAAATCGCCTGACGTCGTCTTCATCTGCGGACACGATGACGACTACGCATCGCTTGGAATTGCAGAAGCCAAGTCGTTGGCAGGCAAGACTGTCGTGGTCGCTGGACGTCCGGGAGACCTTCAAGATACGTGGAGCGCAGCCGGCGTAAGTAATTTTGTGTTTATGGGTGCCGACGTCCTGGCGGTACTCGAATCATTGGTGGAGGGCCGGTCATGAGTCGTTTTTTGAATGTGGCTTACGATACCCTTGCTCCGGCCGCACCTTCCGCTGCCGAAGCCACGACTACGCCTACTCCCGAGGGCATCGACGTCAAAAAGACGTACGGAAGTCTGGACATCAAATCGATCCAACATTTGGGGTCTTTGCCAGGCATCCCGCCCTACACCAGAGGGCCCTACTCCACGATGTTTGTGACGCGGCCTTGGACCGTGCGCCAATACGCAGGGTTTTCGACCGCCGAACAAAGCAACGCCTTTTACCGACGAAACCTTGCCCAGGGCCAACGCGGTTTGAGCATCGCCTTCGACCTCGCCACACATCGTGGATACGACTCCGATCACCCGCGAGTGGCTGGAGACGTAGGCATGGCGGGTGTGGCCATCGACTCCATCAAGGATATGCGCATTCTTTTTGACCGCATTCCTCTGGACCAAATGAGCGTTTCGATGACCATGAATGGGGCTGTCCTGCCCATCATGGCGCTTTTCATCATCGCCGCCGAGGAACAAGGCGTATCGCCTGAACAATTGAGTGGAACGATTCAAAACGACGTTCTGAAAGAGTTCATGGTTCGCAATACGTATATTTATCCCCCCAAACCTTCGATGCGAATCATTGCGGATATTTTTGATTATACAGCCAAAAATATGCCCAAATTTAATTCAATTTCTATTTCCGGCTACCACATGCAAGAGGCCGGCGCGACCGCCGACCTCGAGCTCGCCTACACCCTCGCAGACGGCGTAGAATACATCCGAGCGGGCCTTGATGTCGGTCTAAAGATCGACGAATTTGCACCGCGTTTATCCTTCTTTTTTGCGATCGGCATGGACTATTTCATGGAGGTCGCTAAGCTTCGCGCCGCGCGGACTTTATGGGCTAAATTGGTCGGCGATTTTAATGCGACCAATCCAAAATCCTTGGCGCTTCGAACCCATTGCCAAACCAGCGGTTGGAGCCTCACCGCTCAAGACGTTTATAATAATGTCACGCGCACCTGCGTTGAAGCCATGGCAGCCGTTCATGGGCACACCCAGTCCCTGCACACGAACTCGCTGGACGAAGCGTTAGCTTTGCCCACGGATTTTTCGGCGCGAATCGCCAGAAATACCCAGTTGCTGCTGCAACACGAAACAGGATCGACGCTTGAAATCGACCCTTGGGGCGGGAGTTTCTACGTCGAAAAACTGACGAACGACCTGATGGAACGTGCGTGGGAACATATGCAGGAGATCGAAGAACTCGGCGGAATGGCCAAGGCCATCGAATCCGGTGTTCCTAAGCTTCGCATCGAAGAAGCGGCGGCCAGAACACAGGCCAGAATCGATTCGAAACGGCAAAAAATCATCGGAATTAATCATTTTGACCCACCCAAAAATGAAAAAATCCCGATTCTAAAAGTGGACAACGCCGCGGTCCGCGGGGCTCAAATCGCCAGACTTGAAGCGCTGCGTGCCGAACGCGATGATGAGGCCCTAAAAGCAAGCCTCGAAGCCCTGACGAAATGCGCGGCGAGTGGCGAAGGGAACCTGCTGGACTTGGCGGTTCATGCGGCACGAGCCAAAGCAACCGTAGGCGAAATCAGCGACGCGCTTGAAGCCGTCTTTGGCCGACACACTGCGCCCACCAACGCGGTGTCGGGCGTCTACCGAGGAGAAGGTGGCGTGAGCGAATCTAAAATGAGCACGATCCAAGCCCGCATCGAAAGATTTGAACGCCACGAAGGGCGACGTCCTCGAATCCTTGTCGCAAAAATGGGGCAGGACGGCCACGACCGCGGGCAAAAGGTCATCGCCACCGCGTTTGCCGATATCGGTTTTGACGTCGATATCGGTCCTCTCTTTCAGACCCCGGAAGAAACCGCACGACAGGCGGTCGAAAACGACGTCCATATCGTCGGCGTGAGTTCGCTGGCTGCCGGGCATATGACCCTGGTGCCAAAACTCCGCGATGCCTTAGAAAAGCTCGGCAGAGCAGACATTTTGATCGTCGTGGGAGGCGTGATTCCTCCGGATGATTATGAGCCACTGTTGAAGGCTGGCGCATCGGCCATCTTTGGTCCCGGCACCGTGATTGCCGAGGCAGCCATCGAACTGCTGGACGTGCTCGACACCCGACTTGGTTTTGGGGGCAAGGATTGAATCGCCGCGAACTTTCGGTTCAAGAGTATATCGACGGCGTGATTCAAAACGACCGCACGATCCTTGCGCGAGCCATCACGCTGGTGGAGTCGAATCGGCGTGACCATCAACTTCTGGCGCAGCAGGTGCTCGACGCTTTGATGCCTCGCACAGGTGCAGCGCTTCGGGTGGGCATCACAGGTGTCCCAGGTGTCGGCAAAAGCACCTTCATCGAGACTCTGGGAATGTCGCTGGTCGAAGGCGGCAAGAATGTCGCTGTGCTGGCCATCGACCCCACCAGCCGCCTGCGTGGCGGAAGCATTCTGGGCGATAAGACCCGCATGGCGCGTCTTTCGACGCTCCAAAACGCCTTCATTCGCCCCTCGCCCTCGCAAGGCTCGTTGGGCGGCGTACACCGCAAAACTCGCGAAACCATGCTCCTATGCGAGGCCGCAGGCTTTGACGTGATCCTTGTTGAGACGGTCGGCGTCGGACAGTCCGAAACACGTGTCGCCGATATGGTCGACACCTTCCTTGTCTTAATGTTGAGCGGCGCAGGCGACGAACTCCAGGGCATCAAAAAAGGCATCTTGGAAGTCGCCGATATCATGGCCATCAACAAAGCCGACGGCGACAACAAATTGCCTGCGGATCAAGCGCGACGCGCCTACAAGAATGCGATCCATTTATTTTCCCCTCGTGACGCCGAATGGACTCCGCCGGTTTTGACCTGCTCCGCCACCGAAGGCGACGGAGTCAACGAGGTCTGGAACACAATTTTAGAACACCGAAAAAATGCTCAAAAGACCGGCATTTTTCAGCAACGACGGCATCAGCAACAAAAACACTGGCTCTGGGATATCGTCGAACAGGAATGGATGGCGCGCTTTCGAGACCGCACAGCCAACGATCTGGACGAAATTGAACGACAGGTGGTCACCGGCACATTAAGCCCCACATCTGGAGCCCTCAAATTGCTGGCGATCGCAGACGAGGATGCTCAATGAAATGGCCGCTGATCTTTGTATTCTTCGCCAGCCTATCGGCCTGTGACGACTCCAAGAACGACACACCGATTCTGCCCTATGCCGACACCGGCGTAGCGACCGACCTTGATGCTCCCGATGTTGGCGATCCCGCGACGGAGGTCCGAGCCGAACTCATGTTTCCCAGTGATTCCGCGCCAGGAACGACTTTCGAAAGCTGCCTCTACGCCTCCCCAATTTTATACAAAAACGACGCGACCGAGCAGATTTTGCAGGCCGTGGGCCCGTTCATCGTCGCGCTCGACCCGATATCAGGACAGGAAATTTGGCGAGTCGAGATGCCGGCTCCCGAAGGCGAAGTCGCGGTCATCATTGGCACCCCTGAAATCACCGCAGAAAAACTGGTTGTGGCCTATTACGCCACCGACAGTGCGGCGGCCAGCGACGCCCAGCCCGAACGGCTTCGACATCGCGTAGCCGTCGTCGACTTGAAGACACAGGCCCTTGACCCCGCATTCCCAACGATCGAATTGACCGGTTCTTTTGAAGCCACCGGCGGCGGGGTCGTCCCATTCCTGCCCAGCAATGCCTTGGCGCGGGCACAAGTCGTCATCGCGAAGGTAGCCGGCGAAATGTACGGCCATGCCTACGTGACCTTTGGCAACGTGCGCGACATCCAACCCTGGCACGGGTTTGCCTTCGAAATCGACCTCGACGCCTGGGGTGCTGGGGGCGACGCAATCACAGGAAAGCTAGTGACCACGCCGGAATCCGACTGTGGACAGAGCGGCGTCTCGGGCTCACGAATGCGCCGCTGCGGCGGCGGTCTTTGGCAGCCGTCCGGCCCCTTGATTGTGCCCACGACCGACAGTTACGAGATCATTCTGGCACCCGGCAACGGACAGCTCGACCTGGCCCGAAACGACTTCGCAAACACCCTGATGCGTGTTTCGCCAGGGCTGGCGTTTTCGCCTGATTGCGATGCCACCGCCTGCGCTGACTTCGACTCAAACGCACCAGCCACCGCGTGTGTCGAGTCCTGCACCAACCTCTTCATTCCTCGCCAGGAGGACGCCGACGGCCCGCTAAGACCTGAATCGGGCGTCTGCGATGGCCTGACGATGTTCGAATGCTGGGGAAAACTAGATTATGTAGGCGGCAGCACGCCGACCCTCGTTGAATTGCCCCAGGCCGGCCGACTGCTAGCCTACCCAACCAAAGACGGCGCTGTGTATTTGGTCGACGCCGACGAGCTCGGAATCATGCACGACCGGCTGCAATTGGTCGCCGTTTGTGGAACGCCCGACGATACCTGTCGATGGGATTGGGCCGGGATGATCGTCAACCAACCGGAACTCACGACGGTGAACGGAAAACCTGTCCTGATTATCCCCACGTTCATGCCCGATAAATCCCATCCTGCCGGCATCGTCGCGCTTGAGCTTATCGATGGCCCTCAGGCAAAATTGAAAGTCCTGTGGCAAACACCAAATTTCTCGACCCCAGAGTCGGTGACACGTTTCCGTGAGCATTCCTCACGAGCCACCATCCAAAATGTGGCAGCAGGCCTCGACGTCGCATGGGTCGTCGAAGCCAAACGCCAAGGCCCTGGCCGTCTTGTGGGCGTGCGAACTTGGGACGGAAAAATGGTCGAAGACCTGCAAATGGCCGGCCCCGGCAATCGATTCACCAAACCGCTCGTCGTGGAAGACCGAGTCTACGTTCCATCTTGTGGAAATGACCGCGCTTCGGGTTTTGTGGAAGGCTATCGCGTACTCACGGAGGCTCCATGATTCGGTACCTGATCCTTTCCGTGTTGCTTTTGATTTCGACCAGCGCCGAAGCCGCGACGATCAGACTTCAAGGTCAGCTCCAGGCCGGACTCGCAGGCTTCACCCTCGACGACTCAACCGACGCATATGGCCCCGGGCCAGGTTTTGGCCTGCAACTCGCCGGATTGGTCGATTTGATGCCGTCATTTTCGGTTGGGCTCTTCTACAACTACATGGCGAGCGGCCCGCACGAGGACGATTCCGCCCTCGACCTCGAAGTCGACCTGCACCACAACACGTTCGGAATCATGGCGCGCGGAATGACCGACGCGTTTGTGCTTCAGGCGTATCTGGGGTTTGTCAGCGGCGGCGGAGACACAAGACTCGGCCCATTCGTCAACGATTTTACCGATAACGGCGCGATGATCGGCGGGTTGTTGGCCTACTCCTTTCAGCTTTCGAACAACATGAGCATGGAGTTCGGCCCCTTCCTAAACCTAATGAGAGTCTCGCCAGACAACGATAACTCGACTGAAGCAAGCTACGCTCACATCGGCCTTGCGCTTCAATTTGGCTTCTTCTCGGGCCTCTGAATCATGGGCCGGCGCTTCAGGAAAGAGCGGCCAAAGCAGCTGCGTAGTTCGGCTCTTGAGCAATCTCAGGGACGAGCTCGCCGTAAACCACGACGTTATTTTCGTCGAGGACGAGCACGGCGCGAGCCATCAATCCCTGGAAGGGACCGTCTTCAAGCAGCACACCGTAATCCACGGCAAATTTGCTGCGAAAACCCGACAACATCACAACTTTCTCGAGGCCCTCTGCCCCGCAGAATTCTTTGGCCGCAAACGGAAGGTCATGTGAAATGCACAGCACCGTCACGCCATCAAGCTTTGTCGCTTCCTCGTTGAACTTGCGCACCGATGTCGCGCAGATCCCTGTCCCGACACTTGGGAAGATATTCAGGATTTTCCGACCAGGAATGGACGCCAACTTCACGTTTTCGAGCGAGACGTTCACTAACTCAAACGAGGGTGCAGTGCTCCCGACGGCTGGAAGTGCACCGTTGGTGTGAATAGGGTTTCCGCCGATTGTAATATTTGCCATGCCATCTCCAATATTCGAGGGTCACAGGTTGTGATGCACCCACTTTAGGATTGTTTCAAGGCCGCGCCGAAATATTTTCGTCGATTTATCTTGAAACAATCGGCTCGACAGTGCATCCAACGCCCCATTGAGAAACAAACCAAGGATTTCTGATGAAAAACCAAATGTTACTGATTGCCGCCGCACTTTTGATCTCAGCAGGCTGCAAAAGCGAAATCGACAATAAACCTGCCGCAACGGTCACCGAACCTGTCACCCAAACTGCGACTCAGACTGCAGCGCAGACCGCCGCTCAGGCTCCAGCAGAAGAACTCAAGGAACTCGCGCTCGTGGCCGACGGCTCGTCGATCGGATTTGTGGGAGCCAAAGTTACTGGCGACCATACCGGTGGATTCAAGACGTTTACGGGCAAGGGATTTCTGAGCGCTGACGGCAAGCTCGCCAAGACTGAATTCGAAGTCGACACCACTTCGATCTTCACCGACACCGAAAAACTCACGACTCACCTCCGGTCACCAGACTTCTTTGACGTCGAAAAATTTCCTAAAGCCTCGTTTGTTTCGACAAAGATCGTCGAAGCGCCAGGCGAAGGAAAAACACACGACATCACAGGCGACATGACGATCCGTGAAATCACCAAGACCATCACGTTCCCAGCGATCGTTAAGGCTGAAGGCGACACCGCCATGGCAATCAGCGAATTCACGCTCAAACGGTCCGACTTCGGCATCGTCTATGCTGGCAAGCCAGACGACCTCATCAAAGAAGAAGTGTTGATGAAGATCAGCCTCAAGATGTCCAAAGCTCAGTAATTACCCTCAGGGGACGAGTTGGTGGTAGAATGGCCCATGGTCAGCCACCGCCGATGCCAAGCGTGCGTGTATCAACCGCTCGCACAACACACCTCCGTTAGACCACCGCCCTGGTTGCCTGACGGAGAGGAACACGTCTTTTACGTGTGTAAGGTATGCGGAAGCATCACCGTCCAAGCCCCCGACAATCAAGGTTCTCATAGTCAGCTGTGGTTGCTTGAACCGGGAGCCATGGCGCTCTTGCGCACCGACGCGACTCCTTCGCAGGTCATCAAATACATCTCATCGGACGACTTCTTCAATAATCGCGCGATAACCGATGGGCTCTTTCGTTTCTGGGTCCGAGCCGCGATCGATGTTTCGATGTGCGTCAACGCGTTGATCGCCCTCTGCGGCACGAGCGAGGACCCCAGACGACTCTCGATGCTTCTGGACCACCTCGTCGTCGCCCTGGACGAAGTCCACGAACGAGTCGTCAATCGCGGTGACGTACGTTGTCGCATCTCATCGATCGATACGATTCTGGCGATCGCGGCGGGTCGTTTCCCACACACCGACGTCAGCGCCAAAACCATCGCAGCCATTCGGCTTTGTGCGCTCGACGCGTTGGACCTGCTCGCCCGACCAGGCATGACCGGGCTGATTCCTGAGCACACCTTGCCAGACTTAGACTGTGCACTCGACCACGGCATATTGGTCGAAACGTCACGGCAGGACATTGTGCTGGCGCGACAACGAATGCACTCGGACGGCGCGTTCAAGGTCTGCGAGGAAGCCATCTTTTTGCGTGGTGTGTTCGAACGGCGTGAAGCTCATCTGACCACCAAATTCGGGTCCTTGATGTGGGGTTGTTTGCTTGACCTGTACGCCCAGATGGGTCGCAACGGGAACCGAATCGCGCAAGATGCATACGCCGCGGTCCAAACCCTACTCGAAGAACAACTCATGGCATTTGGCCTGGAACCCATCTCCTGGCACACCAACGAAGGGGCGGCTTTCCAGAACCCAAGGACCAGCGAAGTCATTTTGATTCGGCGCCTGGCACCTCAGGTGGAAGTCTACGCGTCTGTGCGATCCACCTCACCAACACGCATCCTCGACGCCTGGTTCGACGTGCTCGAATATATCCGTGCCTGAGGTCCAGAGGACGGGGTCATGCAGCGACGCATGAGGCGTCAAGACCCCGGTTTTGGCCCAAATACCCACGAAAATCGATGTAGGCCCATGTAATCCGACGTGGCATGATCGTTGCTTTTCTACAACAGCATGAAATCGTTCATCCTCATATTGGTCCTCATTTTTACGGGTTGTATGCCCGACGACGAGGTCCAATACGCAACGACCCGACAAGAGATCAAGGGTGGTCAGGTCGAGAATAACCAGACGGCCGTCGTGGGAATTCTGGCTCAATTACAGGGTGGCAGCGCCATCTGCTCCGGCACTCTGATCGCACCGAACCTCGTGCTCACCGCTCAACATTGTGTCGCTGAACTGGCCTCAGAATTCGTGAATTGTGGCAGCACACCTTTTGGCACAAAACACGATGCGTCGGCCATGTACGTGACCACTCGAACCCAGATGACCGACAACCCGAGCGACTACTTTCGGGTTTCTCAAATCCTGACGCCTCCTGGCGGCAACGACACCTGCGGATTCGATATCGCCCTCCTGGTTTTGAACGCCAATATCCCATCCAGCGACGCCACCCCCATCATCCCACGTATCGATTCGGTGCCAGTTGCCGGCGAGTCGTACACTGCCGTCGGTTACGGCCATATTGGCGATGATACAGGTGCAGGCACACGTCGCAGTCTGGCCGGAAGAACCGTGCAATGTCACGGTGAGCTGTGCTCCTTCGATGCGCAGGTCGCCGCAACAGAATTCGAAGGAAGCGACGGAACCTGCCAGGGAGACTCGGGCGGAGCCCCGCTCGACACCAAAGGTCGCGTACTCGGCGCACTCTCAAGAGGCCCCGCTGGATGCGCCGGTTCGGTGTACTCCTCGGTCTTCGAATGGAGCGATTGGCTTCGCGAACAAGGCGCAATCGCAGCCGAGGTCGGCTCGTACCCCCCTCATATCTGGGTCACCGCTGGCGTCTCCGAGATTTCCCAGGACGACGTTGACTCCGATGGCGTGGCCAACGCCAACGACAACTGCCCCGCGGTCGCAAATCCCAGCCAGGCCGACGAGGACGGCGACGGCCACGGCGACATCTGTGACGACGATGCCGACGGCGATGCCGTGTTGGACGGCTCCGACAACTGCCCTGCCACTCCGAATTCCGAGCAACAAGACCGCGATGGTGACGGCAAAGGCGACGTTTGTGACCCGGACGATGACAACGACTCGATCGATGACCGTTTCGACAACTGCCCGACCATCGCGAATCTTGACCAACTTGATAGCGACGTCGACGGCATCGGCGACGTGTGCGCCCAATCGGTGATCTGTGACCGCTACAACCCAGATACCGGGCTCTTTGACGGCTGCACCGACGAACGAGCAGCCGACGTCTTCGTCATCGGTCAGCAAAACCCCAATCACATCGTCGGTGTCGGCCAATTGGCCTGTACCACGGGCGATCCCAACCTGTTTGGGTTCATGGGGCTTTGGTTTGTGGGACTCATTTTTCGGCGACGAAGCGACAGGAACTAAAGGCATCCCGGCCTGTTCGCCCCCGCCTAGGTCACCATTTCACCGGCAATATCCCGCATCAGGTACTTACGACGCTCAAAGGGGTCGTCGTACGCGGCGATGGCGTGCATCAGCTTCGTCATTGCCGATTCCACGCGCATTTCGCCACCTGGAATCGCGCCACTATCTTCGAGCGGCTTGCTGTTCTTATAGAGCCCAAAGTCAACACGCCCAGACGACGTCGTGATCACCACGATGTCCAGACCGTGGGCCACACCCTCGGCAATGACGGGGGCAAGCGGTCGAACACTTGTCGGCACGGTTCCAGTCCCAAAAGCCACAACCACTGCGCCCTTTAGATGCTCAAGTTCAAAAAGCCCTCGGAGCATCGACGGCTCGATTCCGGGTGTGATTGGCACCAGAAGCACATGGGGATCAAAGCGAGAATCAACCTTCAACGGCCGTGTGGTGTGACGGATATGCGGGCCAAAAGTCACGTCCACACCAAGCGTCGCAAGGGGCGGACAATCAGGGCTCAAAAAACCGCGGTAATCCCGGGCGCTTCCCTTTGTCGTTCGACACCCCCGCAACAACAATCCGTCGAAACAGATGGCCACTTCAGGGATGTTACGCGTCGCAAGCTCAACCGCATCGGCGAGATTCCTGCGCGCATCCGTGCGCAATGCGGTCAGGGGACGCTGCGCTCCCGTCAAAATTACCGGTTTCCCGATATCCTCCAACGCGAAGCTCAGAGCGCTCGCCGTGTACGACATCGTGTCGGTCCCGTGGACGACCACAAAACCATCGTAATCGTCGTAGGCCGCTTCGATCCTGGTCGCGAGGTCAGTCCAAAGCTCGGGGCCGACGTCGCTGGAATCCAGATTTGCCACGATTTGAGTGTCGAGGTCGGCAATCTGAGCGAGCTCGGGAACCGAGTCCTGAAGTTTCGAAGCAAAGACGTCGGGCTCCAAGGGCGTGCCCTTCATTCCTAACGTCCCACCGGTATGAAGTACGAGTACACGCGGCATAATGACCTCCAAGGCGGCACTCATATCACCGAGGTCCTTCGAACGTCACGCGGGAGCTTGACGAAGAATTCCGCGCGGTGGTAGTTCACGCTCGTCCCAAGTCGGGACACTTTGAAAATGAAACGTATCGAGGCAGGAAGTTGGTTGAAGCCAACGCTGCCCCCGCAACTGTAGGCGGCGACGAACCTGACAAGAACCACTGGGAAACCGGGAAGGTGTCAGGCGAGGATGACCCGTGAGCCAGGATATTGCCTCGAAACGTACGCACCTAATCGCTTCGGGTCGGAAGCGAGGGGGACTCGGACGCATTCCTGCTTCGAATTCACTCTCCTTTCGCTCGGACATTTGCGGAGAACATCATGTTCCGTAACCGAGCACTGCTTTTTCTTGCCGTCGGATCTCTTGGACTTGTTGCCTGTGGCGACGACACCAAAGACACCACAAACAACTCGACAAACAACGCCACCAATAACGCCGCGACGAATAACGCGACGAATAGCGCGACGAATAACGCGACGAATAGCGGCACCAACAACGTAGCCACCAATAACGGCACAAATAACGGAACCAACCTCGACATCGAGCTTGTGGGGACCTGGGACAATTCGTTTGGTTCCGCCGAAATCATCACCGCGACCACCTGGAACAACGGCTTCGACACGTCCACGATCGAACTCTTCGGCAACGACGACAACTTCGCCGTCTTGCTCAGCCCCCTCGATGCCGAATTTGCCCCAGACACCTACTCGCTGGTCGAGTGGACCGAAATCGACGCCGACCAGTTCTATTACTGCATCGTCGATTTTGCCCTCGATTCGGTGGACGAGGCCCTCGATTCAACAGAAGTCGCGGATTCAAGCGACCTCGACGGCGAAGGCTGTGGCGGATTCGCGTGGACGAAGATGACCCGTCAATGAAGCTGGTGCTGGCTATCTTCTTTCTCGGGGCTGCCGCGTGCTCTGAAGCGACAGAAACGGTGGCGCCTTACGCCACCTCGGTCGTTTCATTCACGCCCGGCCCTGGTGCCGGATACGGCGCAGAATCAATGCCAGGCGTCGTGTTAGGACCGCCCATGCCCCTCGGCCTCAACAAGGGAGCGACCGACGTCGTTTCCCTCGGCGTGGGCGGTGAAATCGTCCTCGATTTAGGAGAAGAGGTTTTTGATCAGCCCGGCGCGGACCTCATCGTTTTCGAGAACCCTTTCATTCCTCGACGACAACCCGATTCGGTTTTCGCAGAATACGGTGAGGTGTCGGTCAGCATCGACGGGCAAACGTGGTCGACCTTTCCCTGTGATCCGCCCGACACGATCGAATCCTGTGCCGGTTGGCGACCCGGTCTGGCATATGATCCAGAGCAGGTCATCCCGCTGGACCCTGTGCTAACAGGTGGAGATGCACTGGATTTCAAGACGGTGGGTATCGAGAGCGCACGTTTCATACGGATTCGGGACCTCAGTACGTCAGGCGCGGCCCCAAGTGCTGGGTTCGATCTCGACGCGGTGGGATACGTGCTCGATTGATTGCATAAATCTTTGCCTAACCGTTTCTCGCAATCGATTTTTCGATTAGAGTGCGGCGCAGACTTTGGAGCAACCGGAAATATGAACGAGACAACCCCTACAAAATGGCTGTTCGGCCCATTCGCCTATTCCACTTCCGCACGTGTGATGGAAGTTACAGCGATCGTCTTGTTTTTAGGCGGCCTCGGATTTTTGATCTATCGCATGGTCACTTCGTTCGATCCCGCCGTGGTCGACGCGCTCTATTGGATTGTGCCCTCGGCGATTTTTGCGGGCCTTCTCTTCGCAGATTTCTCGTCGGGCATGGTTCATTGGCTCGCAGATAATTTTGGCGACGAAGACATGCCTGTGCTCGGCGCGAATTTCATTCGCCCGTTCCGAGAACACCACACCGACCCCAAGGGCATCACTCGACATGATTTTGTTGAGGTCAACGGCAACAACTGCATCGTCTTGTTGTTGTTTGGGTTCCCCATGTTGTTGTTGATTCCGGAGACCGGTCTTGTTGGAGCCTTCGGTGAGATCCTGCTCCTCACCCATTTCGTGGGAATCTTCGCGACCAACCAGATTCATAAATGGTCGCATCTGGAGAACCCTCCAGTCATCGTGCGTGGCCTGATGGCAGTGGGCCTGATCATGTCGGTGAAACACCACCAAGTGCATCACACGGTGCCTCATGACCGCTACTACTGCATCACGACAGGCTGGATGAACCCAATCTTAGAAAAGATCAGTTTTTTCTCGCGATCTGAGCGATTTCTTCGGGCGTATTGCCCTGGCGTCGATCCGCTTCCTCATGCCCAAAGAAAGCACGGCTTCACCTCCGAAGGTTGATTACCTGGGTTTCACGCCGGCGTCGACGTGATTGGTGCGCGGGCTTCCGGACGCTGGCTCTTTGACTTGGCGCCAGAAATTCTGGCAACCCTTTCCAGCCTATTTTACCACTTCTGCGATTCTGCGATTCTGCGCTTGGTACGCTGGCCTGATGCCTGCATGCGATTCATGCGATTATTCAGACACATGCGAGCCATAAGGCTCGCGCATCAATCGCAAGCGAGCCATAGGGCTCGCGGACCAATCACAACAACAAGCCTTGTCATTGCCCCCTTATGCGACAGCCTCATCCTGCCCGCATGCGACCTGGGTTTCAGGTGGTCGGGTTTCAGGTGGTCGGGCAGGCGGGGGTGGTTCCTGGTGCTTTTAACCGAATCGAACCTGTGATTCCTGATACCTGACCAACCGATACCTGATATCTGACCAACCGATACCTGCCTTCCTGATACCTGACCAAGCGATACCCGATACCCGACTAGCGAGTGAGAGGTTTGTACTTGAGGCGATGGGGTTGATCCGCTGCAACACCCAGGCGTGAGCGTCGGTCCTTCTCGTACTCCTCGTAGTTGCCTTCGAACCAGACCACCTCCGAATTGCCCTCGAAAGCAAGGATATGGGTCGCGATACGGTCGAGGAACCAACGATCATGGCTGATGATGACTGCGCATCCAGCGAAGTCTTCCAGCGCGTCCTCAAGCTCCCGCAGGGTCTCGACGTCAAGGTCATTGGTAGGCTCATCGAGAAGCAATAAGTTGCCCTCGCACAGCAGTGTTCGCGCCAGATGAACTCGATTGCGCTCGCCGCCCGAAAGTGTCCCAACCTTTTGCTGTTGAGTTCGACCCTTGAAACCAAACGCACCCACGTAGGCGCGGGAATTCACCTCGCGCTTGCCAATGGCGATAGTCTCCGCCCCGCCCGAGATGATTTCCCAGACGGTCTTTTCGCTATCGATGTCGTCGCGAAACTGCGTCACGCTGGATATCTTGACTGTTTCTCCAACAATCAGCTCACCGCTGTCGGGCTCCTCGGCCTTGGTGATCATGTTGAAGAGCGTGGTTTTACCAGCACCGTTTGGCCCGATAACACCCACGATTCCGTTCTTGGGCAGGTTGAAACTCAACCCGTCAATCAAGAGTCGATCGCCAAATCCCTTGTGCAGGTCAGTCGCATTGACAACGATGTCACCCAGACGTGGTCCCGGTGGAATGATGATTTCTTTGCGACGGTCGGCATCACGATTGTCTTCGAAATCCCGACGCATCTCATCGTAGCGATTCAGACGAGCCTGGCTCTTGGCCTGACGCGCCTTCTGCCCCATCCGAACCCAGTCAAGCTCACGTGCCAACATGCGAGATTTTGCCGAATTCGACTTGTCTCGTTGTTCCATCAGCTTCTGCTTCTGCTCAAGCCAGCTTGAATAATTGCCTTCAAAAGGAATCCCTTTTCCACCCTCGAGCTCCAAGATCCACTGCGTGACCTTGTCCAAGAAATAACGATCGTGGGTCACGATGATGACGGTACCCGCGTACTCGCGCAGAGCGCGCTCAAGCCAGGCCACGGTCTCGGCGTCCAAATGGTTGGTAGGCTCATCCAGAAGCAGCAGGTCGGGCTTGGCCAACAAAAGGCGACAAAGCGCAACACGACGTCGCTCACCACCAGACAGTTTCGTCACGTCCGCATCGCCGGGTGGAACCCGCAAGGCATCCATCGCGATGTCGAGCGTACGGTCCAGATCCCAAGCGTTCACGGCGTCGATCTGGTCTTGAAGCTTGCCCTGATCCTCGATGAGTTTATTCATCGCGTCGTCGGACATCGGCTCAGCGAACTTCATCGAAATTTCTTCGTATTTCGTCAGCAAATCACGAGTGGCCTTTACGCCAAGCTCGATATTTCCGCGCACGTCCAATTTCGGGTCGAGCTGAGGTTCCTGCGGCAGGTAACCGACCTTGGCATTCGGGTCGATCCAGGTTTCGCCCTGAAATTCCGTATCGAGGCCGGCCATAATCTTGAGCAAAGTCGACTTACCCGCACCATTCGGGCCGACCACGCCGATCTTGGCACCAGGAAAGAAGGAGAGCCAAATACCATCCAGAATTTGTTTACCATCAGGCGTGAACTTCTTGAGCCCCTGCATCTGATAGATGAATTCGCGTGCCATATTTTACCTTGATGAAGCGGTCAGAATCGAAGTGCGATTGCGCGGAAAGCTAGCCCCGCAGAGGCGAATTTGCAATCAGTCTTGGAGGCGCGCTCCTCACTATTTGCGCAAGAATTCCACTTACCCCGGACAAATTCCCAGTGTAATTTTGCGGCAACACAATCTGGCTCAAGGCAAAAAAATGAAATCGAAATTCATGACACGACTTCTCGTCATCACGCTGATCGGCACGACCACATTCACCACCGCCTGCTTTGGCAATTTCTCGCTCACGCGCGGCATTTACGGGTGGAATAAGACCGTCTCAAGCAACAAGTTTGTGCAGTGGATCGTGTTCCTTGGCCTCTGTATCGTTCCCGTGTACGAAATTGGAGCCCTGGCAGACCTTTGGATTTTCAACTCGCTTGAATTCTGGACCGGCTCCAACCCGCTGGCTTCGCGCGAAACCCCGCAGACCAAAGAAGTCGCATTGGGCGACTCGAAGACGATGTTCATGACGAATTGGGGTGACCAGTTGGACGTTCAGATTCGTCACGACGGTCAGGTCGAAACCGCGTTTTCGTTTGTGACCACCGAAGGTGGCATGACCATGCTTGATGCCGATGGCACCGTCGTGGCCAAGGTCAAAGACATGGATGGCGCGGTGGAAATCGTGAACGCTTTGGGCCAGTCCGTCGCGACCTACTCGGCGGACCAGACCAAAAGCGTCTCGGCAGCATTCGAAACCAATGGCGCCAAGGGGGCCATTCAAGCTGCCAACAGCCTTGGGACCAGCGACTTCAACGTCGCGGCACGCTAGTTTAAAGCACCTGCCAATTGAAAAGCACCGACGCTGAGTAAGCATTACCACCGTCATGGCTGGGGCATTCCGACCTCTCGACGACCATGATTTACACCCATATCGTCGACGAGGAGCTAGCAGCCGCAATGCAGACGCTCGGT
>Ga0100385_1000461_pt1 | contig 49033 bp, 37 predicted proteins | sample CryGeymeta201509_FD_81543 | JGI IMG/M metagenome (GOLD analysis project Ga0100385, IMG submission 81543) | Groundwater microbial communities from Crystal Geyser aquifers in Utah, USA - Crystal Geyser metaG 2015-09 | ecosystem: Environmental > Aquatic > Deep subsurface > Groundwater | place: USA... | reverse complement strand
TTCCCTAGCAAAAAAATGGTCTGATAGGGAGCGAGCGACTCCTCCAGAGGGTATTATTCGAGATAGGCCATCGCCTTGTACTTAAAATTGTATGCAAAATTCTTTACTTTTTCACCTAAGTTTAGGCCCCGAGTATTGGAATGCTCCATAATCTAATTACAAAAGGGAGTCTGCTTAATATTGGGGACCGATCAGTTTTAATCGGAAAGACCGTTTCTGCTACTATCTGTGAGTATTATAAACCGTAGCTGAGGTAATAGCATTATATAATTTAAAGAATTTTTATGAACGTTCAGAAATCTGCCACCTAAGCCAACTAGCCCGTTCTCTGTCAAAGCTGCCAGAGTTTCTATGGCTGCCAAAGCACCGATTGGCTCTGCTCTTCTTGCTACAAGTAAATAAGCTCCTATTCAGGAAGGGAAAACAATAAAAGAAGATTGAGGCTACTCCCTAAATTGCTCCAGAGTAAGTCAAAGAAGCTCCTCTCGTCAAGGAGGAGGCACCGGAAGAAGAGAAGAAGGAAGGGCCTCAGCAGGTAGACAGGAAGCGATGCTTTGCTTGTAAGAAAAAGGTTGGCCTGCTGGGCGTTGAGTGCAAATGCAAGTTCGTTTTCTGTAACAGTCACAGGATGCCTTAAGATCATTCCTGTGAGTTTGATTTCAAAGCCAAGGGCCTAAAGGAGCTGGAGAAGACGGTGGTCAAGGTGGACCATGCTAAGATAGCTCAGATCTGATCTACTTCCTTTCTTCTAAAGATATTGCTTGGGACACTATTGAAAGTAAGTACGGGTCATCATTTCATCGATACAGAAATATATTACTTGGATTATTATATAAGCTACATGAAAAATATAATTGAGAGTGTCCTTGTCAAGCACCTCGGAAAGTATGTGGATGGTCTCAAAAATAGCCTGGATATTGGGCTGTTGGATGGTGAAGTCTCTATCGAAAATGTGTCTCTTAAAGCATCTTTCTTCAACGGTCTCAACCTTCCCTTTACTCTGGCCTTTAGTCATATCGAAAAGATTCATATCGATATCCCGTGGACAAGTCTGAAAGACAAGAATACAATAATAACAATCAGAGGAATTTACGCTTTATTGTCGATGACTCGTGAGTAGAGGGAGTAGTAGGTCAATCCCGCCGATATAATGAAGAGCATGGTTGAAAGGATAAAGCTATAGATGAAGAAAAAATGGTCCGATGGATCCAAAGATGAGACCTTTGCCGAGAAGAACCTGATAAGGATCATCGATAATGCAATCGTAAATATTAGCAATATTCATCTCAGAATGTAAAGTTTTCGGAGAAATTGGGATTATTCATTAGGGATCATCATGGACAATATTAGCAGCTTCACCATCGACGAATACGAGCAGAGGACCTTTTACCATCGGCACTTCACAAAGAAGGAAAAAAATGGACCTTTCAACAAAATACTTAATATCCCAACATTCTAAATCTACCACAATGATCATGAAACAGTCTTCATGAGCAACTAACTCGATAAAGGCCACAACTATGTTCTCAAAATGATGGTCTACCCATTTGCAGGAAAATAAGGCAAGCACAATAGTCCCAAAAAGAGCTCATCTCCAAGAAAAAAATTCTAAGAAACAAGAGAAGTACCTCACTATGAAAGAAAAATAATGGCTAGTGTTTCCTTGGCAGCTATGGGAACTCAAACCTTTGCTGAGGACATGCGATACAACGTTTCCTTGAAGATTCAGATCAACAAATTTGACCTTTATGTGGGTGATAGGCAGTTGAGTCAACTCATTTATACCTTCCAGCATTTTTACTAATATGCTCTCAACTTCTTCAAGCATGGAGGAAAATCTTTTTCCTTCGACTAAGCAGCCTAGAAGAAGTATAGATCTTTTATAACAAAAATAGCTAAAGATGAAAAACTGATCAATCACTAACAACAATTTCTGCTCTAGACCATCAGAACTGTTCCTACTGCTGTCCTTTAGGATATTACTGATGATGTGATCAATGAAGTGAGAGTCGAAAACGAAATGAAAAAAATAGCCAAAATATCCAACCCTGACAAGAGTAAAAAAATGTTAGATGAGTTTCTTCAGAAGAAGGAAAATTTATCAGCTATGTAAGGAGTGGAGGTCTTCAATTAAATCAAAATTCTCTCACAAATTGATAGAGCAATGCTGTATCTGCTCAAAAAAGATACAACAATTGCAGAATTCGGACTGTTGGGAGTGATCGTTGACTGTGTGATAAATCTAGAGGGCCTAGTTCAGATCGGGTGTAAGTTTATCAATTCTATTTTTCGAGCTTAGGGGAAAGAATTGAGCGAGGACCTGTATGACTTAGCTCTTCCCTGGTTGCACATGTACATTGAACTCCATAAGGGAGAGTTGACGAATATGCGAGTTGCTCTTCAGAAGAAAGAGCTTATATTTAACCAGGAGATGTTGGGAAACCTCATAGACTGGATATCTTTAATCAGAATCAGTCCTGCTCTGTAAAACTACCTCAATGAAATGCTTGCATACAGCATAGATATCACTAAGATGTCAATATCATTTTTATGCAAAGAAGGCAGATAAATTCGCTACTCCTGCTGTCTCCCCATTGTTACTCTCCACATCGATCAGGACACAGTTGTTAAATTAAACTTCGGTCACTTTTTTGGTCAGAACAACGAAGAATTTGACAATTTTACTGTTTAATTTATGGAAGGTGCTCAGCTGATTTATAACGAGAGAAAATTATTTGAGCTGTGTCAAGGAGCCACTATCAATTTTGTTTCAGCAAAAGAAGGGTCATCTGAGGAAGTGTTTGTTTCAGTCCCGAAAGTAATGATGCAGAACATGATGGATGTGGTTCAGCTTTTCTATGCTATCAGAAAGAGCCAAACCTTCAGCATTTTCATCAAATACAATGAACTGAGCTTGATGGACACTACAATAGATGAAGATCTGGAAGGATAATTTTACCTCAACAGAATAAAGACAAAGCTAGTTATGAGACTTTGCCGAACGAGGCTCATATTTAGGTCCCAAGATGATTACTAATTTCCATAGCAATCGATTCCTCTAACGAGAACTCGACTGTATAAGCTAGTGAATGAGGGAAGATACTATGTTGTATTCAAAGAGGAGGTCAACAGAGAGGTCAACATTGTGGAAGCTTCTTCTCTAAAAACGATGGAGACTATTTTTGAGAAATTAAGCGATAAGATCCGTGAAATAAGCACAGTGTATCAGTGGGATAAATACTACAAAACCACTTATCGCCAATAAATTTAGACCCTTGAGGAAATTCAAGACATAGATCTGGAAAACAAAGTGCTAATGAAATTGAACTGCGATCTGGGAAAATTGAGCATTTAGTTCGGACAAGAGACTGTCCTCAGCTTGGAAAAGACACACGCTTTGGTTGACTACAATTAGTTCAACACAGAAGCCAGTGTATAGCTTAGCAAAGTCAATCTTGCCATTGACGATGAAAGGATCATTTATGATGCTTCTTTCAAAGGAAAGTACCAGTACCTTCAGTCAATGACAATCGAGCTAGAGGTTCTGCATTTGGGATACGAGATTAAGCTTCACAAAACTATTTCCAAAATAATTACCATTGCTTCTCAATACTAGATCCTAATTTATTAGCTGAGATCTAAAAACAGAAAGAAGATTGTTCCGATTGAGGAAGACTAGACAAGACTGAAAGGCATCAGAACTCAGAGCAATCGGACAGATAATCTCAATAAATTTTTGTTATAGAGAAAGTTTAGTATTGAGACCACCAACATTGGAGGATAGATCCTTGGTTATCACAATAAAATATCATACGTCAAGCTGGAGATAGAAAAATACCGAAATGAATCTGAACATCGAATCTTAACCTAGCTCAGAGGAATAATCCTGCTCAGCATGATTGAACTTCCTCTCATCAACCTTAAATACTATCCTGAATAATTCTAGTTGCTAGTCGACTCCATCAATGCGGAAATCGACCTGGAAATATTAATATTCGAGGTAGTGAAGGGTGAAGGAAGTCAAATTTTGACCGAACTCATAAAGGCCTACCGAGATAGGGAAATATCAAGGCGTGTTAATAAAAAAAGAAAACAAAAAAGGCTTAAGGGAGCAGAAGGAAAACCATAAAATGGTGCTGTCGAGGTAATAAAGCCATAGCCCAATGAAATGAATTTAGGCTTCAGGCTTTCTAAGAAAAATTTTGTGATGAAGATCGATTTCATAAGAATAGAAATAAACATAACAAGCAGTCTCTGTATCGGCTGTCTATCCAAGGATATTTATCTGGAAGTAGGAAGGTTATCATGGACTGGGCTTATCTTTTAGCTCAATAAAGAAAATATATCCACCTCATATAATAATGGAATTTTAAAATGGTCGCCCAATAGTATCAACGTGTGCATGACCAACTGGACCATGAAACTCAACAGCAAAGAAGTTATCTCTCTCTTCAACTAAATCAATAAAATATGGGTCTTCCTCAAAAGCAAAAATTTTGACCTAGTCCAGTTCATTTAGGAAGCTTTGAGCACTCCAGATTAGAAGGGAAGAGTTCTTGAGCAAGTCAAAAAGGATGTCAACATCAGGGTGGAATAATTTGAGATAATTTATGAGTCTGCCGACAAACATCCTTTGATTTCTATGAGACTGAAACCCATTTTTTTAACCAATGAGGGACAGGTAAACACAATAAACTTATCGATTTGGCATCTCAACAGGACCTTAAAACTTTATGAACCCGTTATCGAACCCTTTGAGTTGAAAATCGTGTAAAAAAATCAATCAAATCAAATATAATGTTTCTTTGACAACCTTTACATCGTCCTGACTAATGAATTTGTGACCGATGTAATTGATGAGATTAAACTTCTCAAGAAAATATGGAAAGAGCTCTAGAAAGATGAAACTAATGAGCTCGAACATATGTCGAGGGGGGATGTGGATCGGATCAAACAAGGTCTGGTGGCGGAGTAGTTCAAGGAATACTGTGTGGTGGACTTTCAATAAGTTATGTAGTATAGCTTTGTCCTCAAAATAACCAATCATTTAAGTAGCAAGGCCATCGTAGAAGTCAGCTGTGGTTAAAAACAGAAAGAGCAGCTTATATACGAAAGCTTGGATATGCTCAGGGGAGACAGCAAATCTCTTAAAATAGCTCAGAAAACCTCCTATACTTTTTCGTATTAATTGATCGATCGGTATAAAAAAGTGACTTTGAAATTATGTGTCTTGAACTCCTTCTACTCCACAAAAACAGTCACAGTCGAATTTTTGCTCTACGACAAAGACAACTACTATATCACTCCTCTGACCATTATCGATAGCAACGGAGTCGAGAAGAAGACTAACCTGGCAGTGAGGGTCGAGTACAGTTAGGGAGTCTACCACGTCCATCTGACTAGCATGTATTCTCTTCAAAACGAAACAACCCTCCCTTTATTCTGCAGATACTCTGATAGTTTCTCCATCAACAGATTTGTTCTTGGTGGAGGCTAAAAGATTTCCTTGCCCTTATGGGTGATTGAGGCTGTCACTTTCGGGATCGAGGAAGACTAAATGGTTCACATGCTTAGACTCAGGCCCGATGAGGGTAAATAAGAACCTGGATCTTATCATTTAAAAATAAAAAATGAGCAGAACAGATTTGCCAATGTCATAATCAGGAAAGAAGCGTTTGTTCATGAGAAACGGTAGTCCCCTGAACTGAACCATCTGACTTCAAAATAGATAAAGAAAGAAGCTGTGAGCCAATCAACTATTACTGACGGTTGGGTTTAAAATATATTTGTCTTTAAAGTGATTCCTGGATTACTTGTACGCAACCATCTTCAGTTTCCCATCAAAATCAATGGAAAGTCCTATTAGTTTGGATAGTAGGGAGAGCTCTTACATATTTACGAAGAAGAAGGAAAGGAATATGTAAAGCTAAGTCTTGGTGATAAGAGCGTTCATGAGATCTACCTTGGAGAAATCAATGAGGTTGTCAACATCACCCTTAAGCTGGTCGGAAACGACTACGTAATCATCTATCTCCTGTTGAGGAAAAATAATTTGTCTCAAAGAATTTTGCACGTCTATGCTGAACTTTAGCTGATCATGAATATTCCCCACATGGAGGTCCCTGAGCTTAGAACAAACATCTATAACAACTTTTTCATTCTAAAAAAGCAGGTGAGGAATAATCACAGTGATGTACTACATCCCTCACCAGTCCTCAAGGATAAATTTGTCTTCAACACATGCCATTACATTCTCAGTCTGTAGGAAAAGTACATCACCGCCGATATGGAAGGCTGCCGATCTAACTAAATAATTCTCTATCATTCAGACTTTGACAAGGATATGAAGTTCAAGCACCGCTAGACAGAATAAATAAAGCACATTTATGCAGTCAGCTATCAGACCAAGTATATTGAGCTTGAGAACGAGGAAGACAGTAGGGTTCCATAAATTTTGGAGTGTAACTATACCTTCATCATGCCTAAATACTACGTCATCAACAAAAGCTAAGAAGATCTGGTGGTGGACTGTGACGTCATTGTAAGGACTGGATAGAAAATTGCCATCAATAAGATCGAGGGCATCGAGTTCAGCATCAGGGATCAACTATAGTATCAACATGTGAAAGCCACAATTGATTAAAATAATTACCTAATGTTTGTCAGGGACAAACATGAAATATCCTCGAGCCACTCCAATAAGAGCGACTAAATGGAAAGAAGAGAACTAGCAGGACTACTGGCTAGAAAGCACAGCACTCATAATGGTCTTGACGAAATATCATAAACCAGCGAGCTTTATCCTCCTTTGTCTTCAAAAAATGAAGACGAGCAGTATGAATAAATACTGTCTGAGTGGGATCGTTCTGAAGGCACCCCATCTCCTACTAATTGTAAAGCCTATAGCTCTCCTGCCAATTTTTAAAGCCTCAATGACCCTGGATTCGATTAAGTCCAGGCCTAAAAAGTATAAATTCCTGAGCTTCCTGAATAGAAGTAAGAAGAGGAACATAAATCAGACTCAGAGCAATCCGTTTTAAACATGAAGCAAAATTTTGAAATGGAGGATGTCATGATATTTGGTCTCAGCAAAAGGCTTTGCTAATACGGAACTGTGAGTTATGAAATCAGTTAGTGGAGATAGTGGCTGGTAGTAAAGAACAAACTAGGCTGTCCCATCGTCCTTAGGGTTCAGCTCAGCGAGTAGGCTCTGGGGTTTGAGGTTGTTAAAAGTGGCCAGGTAGGAAAGATAATTGCTGGGCTTTCCGACAGATTAGAGATAAGCTTATTCGTAGATGGAGAATAGCTAGTTTTGGGGGCTTATGACCTGACTCAAAGATTGAATCATACAATATTTTTGAACGAGATGGGCCATGAATAAATTGTTCTAAAATAGTACAAGGTAAAGGTTGGCAGATAGATGGTTATCGAGAATGGTCGTCAGAGTAAAGATAAAACAATCTATAAAGTACTCCACTCGATCAATTTTGATGTCTGTAAAGTCACCATATCTTTGGTCCTTCACGAAGATAAGGTCAGAAAATAGCTTGTTCGGATAAACATAATCCATCCTCGATTCATGTTCCTTCACTACAAAAATGGCCTTTACATGTGCCAGCTTAAACTGGACCTCATTCATGGCATCTTCAAGAGAATGCTTTTCCTGGTTGTCAGAGATTTGGAGGGCTATATATAGGGATTCAAAGGGTAGTTCGTGGAAAGATTGACACTGACATTCGGAGACACCACTCATATCACTGTTACTGATGACATGATAGCTTCCATTATGGATCAAATCGATCTATTTGCGAAGTACTTTCCGAAGTCATAGCTTCTTGAAAAAGAAGAAGTAATTCTCCAGGAAGAGGAAACTTATCATATTAACTCCCTTGGGATCAAAGGAATTGAGATCAAGTTGTGTGTCAGAAAAATAATCTCGGAAAGTAGTTCCAAATCCAAAGTGTTTGAGCAACTTGGACTCAGCATGATATAGGTCGAAGATGCGGTCATTCGCCTCTCCTAGATTGACATCAACGTTCCTCTCAAGACCAAACACATCAACGGCATTAGCAAAATGTACGCTATAGAATCCTTTGTTGGTATTGCTTCAGGCCTCAACATATTAGGTAACCCAGCTCAGTTCATGAGTTAGTTTTAAGCAGGCAGGAACAGAGGAGGTGTTTTACCTTTCTGCAGATCTATTGTTGCAGGAATCAGTAACAGTCTCAGCAAAATTATCGGAACCATTGGCAGTGGTTTTAGCGAGCTAACCTTTGACAAATAATTTATGAGGAATCGAATCAGAGACAAGAACAGGAAGGCTTAAAATTTTGGGCAAGGTTTGAAGATAGGCTTGATGGAATTCGCTTACAGTTTGAAAAGTGGAATCACAGGCCTTGTCGAACAGCCAGCCTTAGGATATCAGGAAGAAGGCGGGGTTGGAGTTTTAAAGGGAACTTTATTCGGAATAACTGGCCTAGTGACCAAGCCAGTTACTGGATTAATTCTGGCAATTTCTAAAACAATTTAAGGGATTAACTCAACCATAACTTTTCTGGACTACACTAATTTATTGGGAAGAGACCTTATAACTCGTCCTTTGTATCATAAGTTCAAGATGGTTCGTCCATACAAGAGTGAAGACGAGCTAGCCTACAACATTCTTCTCAATTGGTACTAATATGGGTAGGTTGAGCTTGTAGGAAGCTATCTTTGTGAGCACGATGATGACGACAGTGTTTCAGAGCTTCTGATAGTCACATGTTCAGAGCTGATCTTGATTGACTTGCATGAAAAGGATATCGTACTGAAACTGAAGATGGAAAGATTGATGGCGACTGGTAAATTTTTATAGGGTGTGGTTTTGTACTTCCACAGCGACAATCCTGACGATAGCCAAGACGAGCTGGTGTTCAAGATGACAAAGGACAGAATGGCTCGTGAGAATTTGTACTGGACCTTGAAGTCATTCATCAGTCTTTACAGTCAAAATTGATTGTATGTATGGTTGTATAATAATTTTAGATAGAGGTTTCAACCATATGATTGAGACTGTGCTTCAAATTGAAAACGGAGCATATCCCTTTGACGAGGATGTCACTGGGGCTGCCATCATCAAGGTCCAGGATATTCAATCATTTACCTCTCTACGGATTCTCCAAGAAAAAAGGAGTTAGATGCAAGCAAAAGCCAAGCTACTTGACAGTGCCTACCTGATTCGACTGCTGAAGGTCTATCAGTAGGATCTTAACCTCCACTATCTCTACGAATTTGTCCCATACTCTTTGAAGGGCTATATCAGCAAAACTTACCTGATCGGAAAGCAGTAAATAGCTAACATGAACATTCGTCTGTTTCTCAAAAAAATAAGCTCGGAACTGATGATGTTGATCTCTTACTTGGTTCGCATGAAAATTGAGGTATAACTCAGTATCGATAATATTGGCTTCACAAAAGATGAGAAGTTAAAATTGTTTATGAACTCCCGCTGCAAAATGGGGAGAAAAACAGAACTCACTCTCATCGCTTTCTACAACCAATGCAAATAAAAAATAATCTAGTTCATCTAACAGCAATTTGAAAACAAGTATTAAAACATAGCACCTAGTCAAGAATAACCCCCTAACTTCCAAATCAAGGGCAACCGGTTAGTATTTCCAACAGTCCCCCTTAATTAGTCTATGCTTGGAGGCGAAGATTCATTTATGAGATAGAGTGAGGGCTATAGTGTGCCTAACTCTTGTGAATCTGGGATATTCAATTCTAATTTGTTTGAAAACAATCGGAAGGCCTCAACAGCCAGCTGTATCAATCAGCCTCAGCAAGATAAATTCGATAGAACTGCTTTTTTGAGACAGACACAATCACCAAAGTATGGAAGGAGCATGAACTTCAGCTAGGCAAAATATTCAACACGTAGCTCTCGAAAACCTCAGAAAGCTCATAAAAACAGCTTCCAGTTTGGAAATACAACACCTCGAAATGATCGTTTCAGCACAACCAACAACAACTATGAAGACAAAGACGATGATGCAAAATCGTTCACACATTCAAGGTCGATTCGGATATAATTTGAACAGAAACTGGATCCTAATCAAAAAAAGAAAAGAAAAGATTCCTACAAAGTCAAAGTCACCTCTTTTCACGAATACGAAATGGATGATTGTGACCCCAGATAACTTTTCGGTAAAAATCCAGAAAGAAACTAGGATATTTTTTAATTCTTTACAAAAAAGGCTCAAAACTTCAACAAGCAAAAGAACAACACTGAATAACAAGAGCCGTATGACGATAACGATGATGCTTATTCTGAGCCACCTCTTTTCATGAGAAAGGAGTCTAACAACAACGACAATGCTTATGCTGCAACTACAGTCAGCAGCGCTCGTAATTTATAGGAAAAGGTTCGTTTGGCCAAAGAGAAGGCTTCCAACGTTTTGAACCGCTACATGAAAGCTAAAAAGATGTCTTCGATGGGGCAATGATCTCTTCTTACCTTAAGTTATAGTTAGTAAATTTATGAATTCAAACATCGAAAACAAACCGATACACGAAAATAAGAATAGTGCTGCCATCTCGAGGAATATATAATATGAGAAACTCTTCAGAAAAAGTCAAATCAAAGAGTCATAAATACTAATGGGGGTGTGCTGCTCTCGGCACCTGCAGTGCATTGGAACTGGAAATGATCTATCACCTTATGTCGAAAGCGACTCACTTTCAATAAATTCTGACTTATTGAAGGAAGTATAGCCAAAGGATATAAGCAGTGAGCCTTTGTTTGACTACAAGACTAAACCTGAAGTCGACATGCTAGCTCAGATCAATATCAAAAAGAAAAAATATGAAAAAATGATCTAAGAGTAAATAGCTGTTGACATAGGCAATAGAATAAACTGAGGGAATAATAAAAAAAAGAACGGATTAAAAAGATCCAGGAAGAGGCCAGATTAGCCCTGTAGAAGAGTAAGAAAATTCCGCAAAATAAGAAGGCGAAGTGGGGGCACTCGGTATTTGAGGATAGAAAGGAATAGAACGAATAAAATCGAAAGGATTCACCAGCTGTTGAAGAAAAGTCAATAGCAAAGTCTCAATAGAAAAGAAAAATAGTGATGAAACCAATAAATGAAAGAATAGCAGAATACAGAAAATAAGAGCTCAGGAAAAGTACAGATTATTTAATTTAGTAAAATCGGCTTAAAATTTCAGAAAGCCTCACAGGGAAGATCTTGATATAGAGTAGTGCAATGAAAAAATCAAAAATAATGCTGAAACTATTATGTCAAAGATGAAACATGAAAAGAAAAAACTGCAGTAAGAACACCTTATCAGACAGGCAAAAATCAGAGCGATCCAAATACAATCCTTGAAGAAGGTTTAACAAGGTGGTACACGGCCTTTAGGAGATGGAGAACGGGTTTACTTGGGAGATAGCCAATACTCAACATTTTAAGCTCGAGCTTAAGGAAGGAAAATGTAAAAAAAGAAGAAAAAAGGCAAACAAAAACCTTTGCCTCCTCCTTCCTTGATGGAAACAAAAAAATCGAAAGATTCCAGAATGACCAAGCGTTCAAATAATGCAAAAAAGTAGAATGAAAAGACTGTTCCTAGAAGCAAAGCTGCCTAATCCAATAGAAGCATGTAACAATAAGTTGTTCATCAATAGCAACCCAAAGGTCCTTTTTATGTGTGGAATATGCCCATACTGCCTGAAGACCTTGAAAAGCTATAGAAGCCTTCAAAAGATGTGTTCATGAACATCGATCGTTTCAACTATAAGCAGGGAAAAACTTTCAGAGAATAGGCTAACTAATATTTAGCTCGTAAGATGGAGAAAAAGCATGAAGAGAATAGGCAAAAAACAAAATAACAAGTTTTTTTAGATGAGGTCGAAAGGAAAAAACAAAAACTGGAAGAATAGTACATTAAGTAAAATTGTCCGGCTATGAACTAAGTTGTTTGGAATGAGGATTAAATTTTCAGACCTAATGTCTTGTAGAATTTTCACTTTTTCTGCAACCAAGGCTCCTTATTCTGATTCTTTGTAATTATTTTGGAAAATAAATAATGATCAGTTTCACTGAGAAGGATCACTATGAAAAGCCGATGGGCAGTAATTCTGATAAAAAGGAGTCCAAAGCACCTCTTCAAAAGTACAACTCAGAGCCCAAATTCACAAGTTTGAAGGATGAAATCATGAAAATCCCAAAAGTGAAGCAAATATTGCAAAAAGACAGGTTCGTGTATGCTCAGGATATAGAGAAAAGAATTTAGTTGTTGGGCGGCGTAAAGAATGAAAATTTCGAAGAAAAGGAGGTGATGGATCTTCATAGTATGGGGAAGAAGGTGTAAAAGAAAACAAGAAGGCATAAGACTAACTTCAAAATACCCTTGACCAGGAAAAATGTTGCATCACTGAGCAACCTAATGAAAGACCACATTGTCAAAAACCAGGTCTACAAAAACTAGGAAAAAATATTCCTGAAAGACTACGAGAAGAATGCTCCCTTCGACTTGGAAAAAATGAAATTCATGGACGACTTGAACCCACTAAAAAAAAAGTATAAGGAGCGATATCCTGACTTCAAAGAGGGAGTATTGTCGAAGAACAAATTGGTTTTGGAACATGTTATTTTGAATAGAAACTTGAAGCGATAAATGAAGCTTGACCAGAAACTAATGAGCAAATAAAATGGCAAAAAAATATTTGATGCTGTCAAATGAGCTATGCTATTATAGGACATACTGTCAGTAAATTTGATACAGATTGAAAGTTTTATATTCTTAAAATAAGATTGAGTAATGGGAGACGACGATAGAGATCTAAGCGCCCCCAGTATGCCCAGCATGCCAAGCGTCCCCCTCAAAGTGAGGATCGCCCAAATGTGGGTTGAGAGTCCTGCCAAACTCATCGCCATCATTGTGGCAATCGTCCTCGGAATCCTCGGAATCATTTTCCTCATTCTATGGTTCACTGTTTTCGAGCCAAACAGAGACAACAACGGGCCTAACGCTACTCACGCTCTAGCTATGACAGGAGGGCAGTTCCTACACTTGAGAGGAGTTCATGCTTGATCGTTCAAGTCAATATCTTATTTATATCCAGATACAAATATTAGAGAGAGGTAAATTTTGATCACTATTAATCCGATTCAGATCCTTGATTGATTGGACCTGAGCGATGGTCAATAGAAGATTGGAAAGATTTGTTTTGCTTTGTTTGGAGTCTGTTTTGCAAAGACTTGCTACCAGCCGAAACAAAACTATTATTCTGTTTTTGCTTTTACCTAATATTCTTTGTCAGAATAGCTCTCTCTTCTTTTAATTCACTAACCTCTTTCAGTAGTTATTCAAAGTCTGAGATTCCTGAAAAACCGGCTTATTCGAGAGGTTCCAACTTTTCAATATTGATTTTGTCGACACTCTCGCTTTTGAGTGCTTCACTGTTTTCTCTTTTGCGAATTTTGGAGTGTTTGAAGATGAACTTGGCAAGGAATTTATTAATTTATTTTTACTCTTTCTACTTGGCTTACAACTGTCGCTTAAACATCATCATCATAGCTTTGTTATTTCTCGAAGGAGCAACCCCCTTTTACTAGCCTTTGGGTAAATGAAGAGCCTCACTTTCTGCCATGATCTTTGCAATGAAGTCAGAATGGTTGTCAGGATAGAGCCTCTGATGTTAGTTCAGACTATTGTAGCGGATCTATTCCAGCATCTTTTGAGCTTTTCTCTATGCTTGCTAACTATCAAACTCCCAGGAATTCAGAATGTTGGTAACATCGAGTTCAGCTAAATCAATGTTTTATTCTTATTACTCTTCCTAGTTTTGATCGATGTAGGATTCAAGCAAGTCAGGGGCAAATAAATTTCGGCAAAGGTAATCATATTCCACTGCAAGCTAATCAACTGTACGCTTTGAGCCAGTCCTTTCTTCGAATTTTTGTTTGAACTGCTTTCCCATTGAGATGGTTTAACTGTTGTAAGAACACACTTACCCTTCACAAATGCAGTCCATCAATGTATGGAGCTCTTTGACAGACCAGCTATCCAGCTCGGGCTACTCTTGGTCTGTACTCTTCAGAACATAATAATTTGAGCATGGAGGCCTGAGTTGCTCTCGGCCAATTTATTTTGAAGACCACCCTGCGAAACAGGACACACAGTACACTTTATACGAAGGCTATTTTATCTTCTTCTTATCCTCTGAATTTGGAGGCACTTCAGCAATGATCTTTGTGAAGGAATTGAGGTCATTATGGCAATAGTCACAAACATGTGCCTCCAAGTTTGTGATGAGATCTATTTTTTTATGAGAAAATAGCGTAGAATCGTCCTGGTACTGGTAACATACTGGGAATTACTTGGACTTGCCTTGCTAATCTTCAATAGAATCAGAGTTACTCATCTTCGTAGCTGCTGCAATTATAAAGACTATACGATAAGCAATATTTTGCACTTCGATTTTATAAACCGCCTACAATCAGATAAATCATTTTTTGTTTATCTTCGGGTTTGTGAAGCCTTTGATTTTTTATAATAATGCAGACAAAATATGGGGAGCAAGCTATCTTCATCAACCGCCCCAAAAAAAACAGGCATTACCTTGTTTAAAAAACACCCACAAATCACTCACAGCCGAAATCTCACCGCTACCTAAATCTTCGGAGAAGTCAATAAAAGGAAACAACCACCAAACTACCTGAAAGTCAGCTTTTTAAATCTCAACTGTTGCATATAGTTTCATCAACTAAGAATAGAATAGCTAAAGAAGAGGTCTCATCAGCAAGGCATCAAAATGTGCTCCTGAATGTCAAACAGTTGAAAAAATCAAATCTACGCCTGGACCTAAAAAACCGACCTTAACGGTCATATCGTCAACTGTCTCAAGTCAATGTCGCTTCTGATCGAATCAAGGAAACCCACCAGGATTCAAGCGGGGGTCGTAAAATAGTGTTTCCCTTCGACTCTATAGAAAGGCAAAATAATCAAAGATCCAACGTTTGGAAGGAAAAGAACTAACGATACCTGCGAAACAGCACTTCTTCAAAGAAAGAATCAAACCAGATGCTTAACTTTAAGCCAAAATATCGGTCGCTTAATCGAAGCTCATTTGAGATAATGAAGCCAAAAAAGAATGAAACTATCAAAAATGACTTCATTGAGGGGTTTGTGAAATAAAAAAAGTTAGGAAAAGGTGGATTTGCAGTTGTTTGGCAGGCTCTCTAGTTGAAGAGTAACAAAAGATTTGCAGTAAAAGAGATAGATGCTCTCAACATTTACCAAACCCATTTGACATAGATCAACTTTAGTACTTTCTTTTTTAAGGATGGAGCTCCCAAGAAGAAATTTTAAAGTCATCCTGGGATCCGATCTCTGTTGACCCTTTATAGCTACCACATTTCAGGGCAGAAAGCCTTTATTGTATATGAGCACTGTACTGCTGCATTGGGATAAATTTTATTTGACATTTACTAGGAAAACGATATAGAATAGGGTAAACCAAAGCCATAAACTTCTTATATCGTCACTCATCGACCGCTGTACAACTAACTTCGCGATAGTTGCCAATTCCTGAAAAATCTGATCTATCAGGTAACCCAGGCTTTTGCACTTCTTGAGGAGTACAATATGGTCCATTCAGACATTAAGACATCCAACATTCTCATCAACATCAGCTAAGATAAAAAAAGATATTCCTTCAAACTCATTGACTATGGCTCCAGCTTTTACTTCTAAAATCTTAGCCAATACAGGTTAGCCACCCCTGAGTACATGCCTCCATAAATGATCAACTATCTTAACAAAAAGAAAGGTCAGCCCTATTGCAACGATATCCTCGATTTCACAAAAGACTATTGCAATATTTCTGCTATTGACATGTGGGGATTGGGCTGTGTATTGCTAGAAATAATCCATGGAGTACCCTTGTGGTTGAATACCAAAGTTCGGATCAAAGCTGGCTCAGAGTAAAAAGTGGTTTGTGGAAAATTTGCAACAGATAGCAGAGCTTACATATAAATTCTGCAAAAGTAGTTAGAGTTGATCAACAACATAGACGATTTTCTCATTGAGGAAGTACTGATAGCATTACTTAGAACTATACCGGAGTTGCTCTAGACGGAAAACTTCGACTGTTGATCCGCAAGATGTTAGAACTAAATCCAAAGTCCCGCATTCGTCCACAGGAGGTTCTCTAGATATTGAGGTAGGATTGTGAGTATAATTATTTGTGATTATTTTAGTAATCATTTCCTGACCTCGTCTTCGTATTCATCTTCATGCCCTTCGCAGGCTCTTTGAACTGCATACATAAATTCTTACATTCCACTACTTTATTGATCAGGTCTTGCTTGAACTAAAAATCCTGCATGTTGATATTCTTGAGGTGATAACCCTGCTTCATTCCATTCACTACCTTAATCATTGCTTACAGAAATGAAAAACGATCCAGCTGCTATTGGATGTAAAGTCGTATGCTAGACTGCTTTGGAACTTCTACCCTCTGAATATAGGTCGGGTGGTGTTGGCGAATTTGTAAAAGTATTCTGCTATTTTAGTGCCCTTGGGATCAGAAACCGGGTTGATGCCTACCTCCATTCGATTAATGAACTGGAAGAAGGGTTCCAGAAGAGCTCCGTACATCAGGCGACATCTGATTTTCTTACCCATTGATATTAATTATAATTGAACGAGATCATCTTTTTTTTTTCTTTCCCTTCTTGGAGGCTGCCTCCTTTTCCAGTCTAATGATCTCCTTCTGTTGCTTGAGCTGTTAGGAAGCCAGGAACTAGGTCCATTCTTCATCTAGTTGGGCTTTCTTGGTTTTGATGTTAAGTTCGATCGCCTAACTTCTGAGTTTTTTGGTCTGCTTGTTGAGAAGAAGCACTCCTGAGATATCTTCCTCTCTTCTCATTCGCTTTCTCTCAATAAATTCCATGTATCTCTAGTCGTCGTAATCTTGCTTGTTCTTGATGAGAGCATCCTGAATTAAGACCACATCATCAATGTTCATTTCAGGGTTGTTGTCGATGTCCAAACTAACTAAGTCAGTGAATACTTGATTATGGTAGAGTTGTTTTCGATCATCTCTCTGAGTTTTTTGCTGCAGTTGCCATCCAATCCTGTATTACTGAGGTTTAGAGACAAAAGTGTGTCATTTTTCACCAAAGCCTCAACTAAAGCGTCAATGCCTAAATCAACTCATGCCTACCTTTATAATTGACTGTATCGCTTTGCCCACGAATCAGAGGATTTCCTTACAAGTCAATCAACCTGACAGACTCATTTTCTTCAATCAGCTTGGCTATCTGAATCAACGTCTAAGGACCTAGTTGATTTCCTTCCAGTTCTAAGCGCTCAAGATGATCATTTTTTGTTAATTTTTCAGCAACCTCAATTCCCTCGACATCTGTCAGCCTTTTTCTACACATCGTCAGGCCCTTGAGAGAACCATTGTTTTGAACATTGGAAATAAGAACCTTGATTTGAGCAGGTCTGAGATCCATGCCTGAGGTTGTGAATTCTAGATTGGTGGTGTTGGTATTGAGATCATTAATCATATGTCCGAAGCGACCTAAATCGGAAGGAAAGTACCACTGAGAGTATTAGATTAGTTTTATTCCTCTCGCCTCCTTCTTTCCTATTCCTCTCTCCTTCGGAGCTCCTTCCGTTTCTAGTCTTATCTCATCCTCATCAAGGAAGCATTTTGTCTTTACTGTTCTTCTTTGAGTTTTCGTTGCTTTTCCTCAGCGTTTCTCTTCTCGAGCTCTTTGAGTGCCTTTTGTCTTCGCATCTCCAACACTCTGGTAGTGTTGGGCTCGATGACATTGTACATTTTTTTCGGTCGTTCTTGCTCGTTTAAATCCATATTTGAAACTTAATTATAAAGGCAAGATCTACAGTTCTAAAAATACTTGGAAAACTGGGTATAATTGATTAATCATATTTTCACTATTTGGAACGAGGGAAAAGTAATCCTAATTTATTTAATTTATGTATAAAAGTTCTTCAAAGCAGAATCTATCACTTGGAAGTCTGGCCTTGAGCAAAAATAGGCAAATACTTCTCAATAAGCTCAAATTACGAAGCAACAAACATTGTTGCGATCACAGTATTCCTTCGTTGCGTATTCGATAGCTTAAAATAGAGTACAGTCAGAGGGTAGACAAGTATCTTCTAGACTTGCATAAGTGGAGAAAGTAAAGTAAATAGGCCAAATTGCAGGAGACCTATGATGAAAATTGCAGAATTTTCATCAGTCTCAGGAAACAAAAGTCATAGTATCGTCTCAAGATGCTCGAAAAAAAGAAATCATCTTGCCACAAACTAGCTCCTCTGACTGAACGAAACAGCAATCATGGGAAGCAGCCATATTTTCCAAAAGTAGCTCCATAGCTCAAGCCAGGGGAAATAAAGGCTGATGAATGCAGTGGTTGATATTAGTATATCATAATTGTGATTAAATATTGTATAATGTACAGGCATATTGGAAGGGTTTGGACACTTGCCAAATTCTGTACTCTATCGAATAAAATATACGGAATAGCTTCAAAAATAGGTGGAGCTAGTTAGGAGGCTCTCTACTATAAATACACAAATTTCAAAAATGATGACCTTATGAACTTTAAGGAAGTCGTCTACAAATCAGATAACAAGCTTCCGGGAGTAAACATACTGACAACCAAGGAGGAGTGCGAGAAATGCGTGGATATTTTAATGAAATCAGATGCTGTAACAGCCTGGGATACATAAACTATAGACTTGGATATCAAGCAAGAAGCTCCTGTAGGAAAGGGAAAGATACTGTGTGCTTCGTTTTTCGCAGGACCTTAGTACAATTTCGGTCGAGGCCCTCGAGTATTCATAGATAATTTTGGCAAGAATGCTGGGCTGTTGAATTACTTCAAGGCCTATTTGGAGAGCTAGAAGCATAAAAAAATATGGCACAATTATGGGTTCGATCGCCATGTGTTCTACAACCACGGTATCGATGTCAAAGGTTTTGGAGGGGATACTATGCATATGGCTCGGTTGTAAGACTCTAGCAAATTATTTGGAAAGTATTCTTTAGCTTAGCTCACTAAAGAAAACAAAGGAAATATATAAAAGGTAATTAAAAAGCGTGTTGTTACATAAAAGGATGGCTGGAAAGAAGAGGCAATTACCAAATAAGCGATAGGCCAAGAATCAGACAAAAGGTCGGTTGAAGAACTGAAATAAAAAATTTCCAACCTTGAAAAATATTTCGGATATTATAAAGAAGGATTTCAATTATAAAAACGAAAAATGTAAGTGATATTTGGAAGGAAAAGAGTATTGAAAAATGGAAATCAGGGAATAACATACGAGTATCCAACAACTCTCACTCTCCACACCAACAAATAGTACCTAAGGGATTGGATTCACTATGCCGTTCTCGACAGCTAGTCAACCTATTATCTCTATCATGTTCTGAAAAGTAAATTGGCTCTATTAAAATCAGAAGAAAAAGAAAAGGTGTATCAGAATATGTGGGACTTTTATCAAGAGTGTTGGCTTCCTTTTGGAGAAGTCCTTACCGATATGGAGAGAGAGGGAATGCATGTTGATGTTGATCACATGATTGCTATTGAAATAAAGGCCAAGCAAGATTTAGATGAGAAAAGGCTCAAATTTATGAATTTTTTATATTCCTTCCAGCAAGGAAAGAATGTTGACCATTTTAACCCTTCATCAACTTTACAATTACAACAGCTTTTATTTGCCCCTTGCTAAATAACTCCAGGAAAATCTACAAAGGAGATTAAGGAAGAAAAAAAGAAACAGGACTTTACAAAAGAAGATTTATAAATTATTCAATAGATGACGGAACTTGAATATAAATAAAATAAGTTAGATGCAAAGAATGCCTATGAAAAGGTTAGAAAACCCGTAACATTAAATGAGTTGGTCAAAAAATTCAAAGTAGAAAATATACATTCTACAAAACCAAAGTTTGTCTAAATGGAGATAACAGGGTTAGGTCTACCTTACGAAAAAACGACGCCAACAGGACTACCTCAAGCTGACATTTCGGTTCTCTAAGACCTTGCTGGAAATCCTTCGAAAGAAAACTATGGCAAAGCTTTCTAAAAGTTTAAATAAAATAATCCAGAATTTGGGAAACAACTGTGTTGGGCGTTGAGAGGGTTAGTTGAGTATAGTATGAATGAAACGCTGCTGAAAAGTTTTATTGAACCTTTGAGGGGTTACTTAGATAAAAACAACCGAGTCCACTGCTCTATTAACATAAACACTGAAACTGGCAGATTGTCTGCTCGAAAACCCAACCTTCAGAATCAACCTGCTTTGGATAAAGACGTATACAAAATCAGGAAAGCATTTAACGCCAAGAAAGGATGTAAGTTAATTGTAGCTGACTATGGGCAGCTTTAATTGAGAGTGCTTGCCCATCTGACCAACTGCAAGGCTATGATAACAGCCTTCTAAAAAGGAGGAGACTTCCATTCGAGAACTGCTATTGGAATGTATGACTATATCAAAAAAGAGATATAATCAGGATAAATTTTATTAGAATGGGACAAAAGTAAAGGTCCAGCTCCGGTCCCTCTACTAAAGGAGAAGTACGCAGCTGAAAGAAAACAAGCTAAAACAGTTAACTTTTCCATTGCCTACGGAAAGTCAGCCAAGGGCTTTGCAAGTGACTGGGGATGCAGTTTGGAAGATGCTAAAAAGATTATTGACGCTTGGTTCAAAGAAAGACAGGAGGTAAAGGAATGGCAAACTCATAAACAGGAAATAGCCAAGAATAAAGGCTGGACTGAGACTATTTTGGGCAGAAAAAGAAATTTGAAAGAATTCTTCGCACCAGGTGCAGGCGTTATGAAAGAGGGCATGGGAAACAGAAGAGCTATAAACACACCCATACAGGGTAGTGCTGCAGATATTGTAATCTCAGCTATGGTGAAAATTGCCATGAATCCAAGACTGAAATAGTTGGGTTGGAAACTATTGATGCAGATTCACGACGAGCTCATATTAGAAGGACCATAGTAGTCAGCAGAGGAGGCTTTGTCCATTGTAAAGGAGGACATGGAAAACCCCCTGAGCTTTAAGCTGAAAATAGCGCTAGAGGTGGATGCCAAAATTGGAGAAAACTGGTACGAATGCAAATGATCAATTAAATCTGAGGTGTTATAAACTCCATATAAACTAAATATAACAATGTTAGTGGTGTATTGGTCATTAATCGGTGTTCTTCTCGTTCTCACCGCCTTCCTCATCTACTACTACTCAGACCCCAAGGCAGCTCTTTATGCCAAGCTCTTGGTCTTCCTAAGTTTTTCAGCCTCACTTCTCTGTTTCGTCATTCTACCAATCGACATTTACTAATCAACCATATAAGGCAGCGAATACGAGGATGTCACCAGGACCGCTTGGAGAGTTATCTTTTATATCAACTTCTTCATGTGCTGGCTTATTCTCCCTTTCGCTCAGGAATATTAAGATTCAGGGTAGTTTACCTTTGGCAAAAAGATCAAAGAATCGTTCATCATGAACGGCATTCTCATCGGAGTACTCTGCGGGGGAGCCCTAGTGATTGTGATTTATCTACTCGTTGCTGCAGAGTTTGCTATTTCACAGTTACCTGATGTTTTTGCAACACTCGTCAACGTATTTGGTCTGACTTTGGTATCTATATTCCTCGGCTATGGACTGTTGTCTTTTCCAAAGGAGTTTTACGTGCGAAGAGACCACAAAAGATTGGTGAATAGGTGTCACCGTCACGCTGAGACTATAAAAGCCTAGCAATAGAACATAACATAATAAATATTCACCATCAAGCAAATATTGGAAAGGGAGCAAGGGACCCGAGAATCAGATGAAGTCAGAACAGTGACCTCTCTTATTCAGGAGAATTTCAAGTTCCAAAATTATTGTGGTCATTAGTCCGAGTAATAAAAAAATCTAAGCAAGAAATCAACGGCTGATCTCCACAAGATAATCAAGAAGAGGATTCTTGAAAACAATGCTTGTGCTGGGTAGCTTGACGAATTAGTTGACTAACTCAAAGGCACAACTGAAAGTTACCTACACAACAACTATAATAGGAAGAAGATATATTATACTGTCCTTTTCCTTTCATCTTCTCTTGTTTCTATTCTTGTCTTCTTCGGATAACTGTGCACCTTTGCGAGTTTCCTTATGCCAGCCAACGTGCTGCGGCTCCTCGGCTGGGGAGGATAGGTAGCTTATGCCTTCAATGTGCTCCTCTCAAGTTATATTGCCTACATCGTAGCCAACTCTATATTCCGAATCAAAGTCTACAAGATATTCGCTTTATATCGAGGTCATTCAAGTGCGAGCAGTCTCCTTTTTACAGCCATTAATTTGTCAAGGGTATCATATCCTCTTTGCTTCAACTATGAACAAATCACAGACATGCCACCTTCAGGCTTTTTAGATTTTTTTGGACAAGTCACAATAGGATAGCAGTTTTCGATCATTTTTCCCATTCTTCTTATACTTTTCGCCTTCTTCAATATGTTTGACATCTACGATAAGGTAGCAGGGTATTTGGGAATGACAAGCTACGCCTTTGACGATGAGGAAGCAGAAGAGAAAACATAAGAAGGGAGAACTATCCTGATCGAAAGGTTCAAGGAGAGAAATCTTCAAAATAATCAGCTCGAAATGATTCAACTTTTATGAATGATCCTATATTTTATTTATGCTTCTGGGACTCAAGCAAGACTAAATTGAAGAGTGGAGCAAGTCTCTTCACACCTACGAGAAAGGAAAAAGAACTAAACGGCCTTTTGGAAAGCAGCAGCCTCAGAAAGAAGAGAATTTAAGACCGCAAGTGGATCAAAAATAGATGAAATTCAATCCCATTCTTCAGAGCTATAGGGACGAACGAGAGCAGTAAAAGACCATATAGAACGAAGAGATAAATAGAATGAACAACCAGATAAAGCATTTAGTATACCTTTCTTAACTAAGAAAAACAACTATCGCTACAATGTAGACTACGATATAGTTAATCATCACCCAACTATTTCTCTTCCTCAGAAAAACAGATCGCTTTCTTTGGCCATCTAAGAAACTCGTAAAAAAGAATTCAAAGACCCGACTTATAGTCAATTTAATATTATCAATGGAAAATAATATCAAAAGAATTATCTCCAAAAAAGAGATCTCAAACATTTGCCCAATTATCAAAGAAAAATACTTCCCAAGTCAAGACCAAGCTTCAATATTGTCAACTGCAGCTACGAAGATATATCAGATATGTCTTCAAACCTAGATCAGTCCTCCATAAATGTCAGTATGGCGAGCTCAAGGGCAGGAAGTTCCTTTGACCCAATTGCCTGTAGTTACAATAACCCCGAAAAATAATAATAATTTCAGACAGAACAAAGATAAAAGGCAAGAGCTCATGGGGTTGATAATCTATAAAAGCTACCCCCTTCCTACAGAGATAGAGAACCTTTAAGGTTGGCTCCTGAGGCTCCCATTTCCAAAGCTGTGAAACAGCAAGATGTTAGAAATAAGCTCGCTAAAGAGAGATATAAGCAGAGAGATTTAATCGAGGAGGAATACAAGATTAGGAATGCATATGAGAGTTTAAAGAAGGAAGAGTTGGCAAAGAATAGAGTTCACAACGGTCGGTTACTATAGTCGAAAACTCGAGAATTTAACATACTGAATGCCCATAACTATGATAGTTCGAGGACCTAACAATTATTTGGAAGAGAAGCTGATAGTAAGGTTTATGACCTTAAACCTTATGTCAAAAGAGAAGCTTCTCCCATTCGACAGTCGGGCTTCAATACCATTGATGTTTGACTCTGATTTTGATAAGATCAAATATAAAAATAGTTTATTATAATCATTTGGCAGACTTGTCACTCAAAAACTTCAGAGGCGCTTTGTATTTTCCCTTGGTTAAAGCCTTTTCGATTTCTGGCTACTTGATCTGTGATTATTCTGGAGGTTTATAAAAAACCTCAAGTTCCTTTTCTCTTAGCTGTTTCCAGTTTATTCCGTCAAAAAATGCATGTTTTTTGAGCTCTTCAAAGCCTCCTCCGACCCGGTGCTGGGGACTTTTGTTCAGCATTTTTTCAATAAAGGATTTGCTGCTTTTAGGACAATTTCGAGGATATTTGACGCTCATATTGATGATTTACTCGTATATTGTAAAAGGATCTTCAGAGTTCTCACCAAAGGGAAGCTTTCCACAGACAATTTCATATGTCAGAACTCCAAGAGACCAAAGATCAACAGGAAAACTATAGCCCTTTCCAGTAATGATTTAAGGAGCTATGTAGTGAGGAGTGCCGATAATGGTGTTTGTTCTGTATCTTCTTTATATCTTTAATTTTTTGGCTGTTCCCATATCCACTAAGGTCAAGTAGCCATCGCTACTCATCATCAAATTTTCTGGCTTAAGATCCCGGTAGATAATTCTATTGGTGTGCATGTGCTCCATCATGAGGAGGATTTGTGAGACCAGGAATCGAGAGTGTTCAACGGTAAAGGAAGTCACTTTGGTGATGACATCGAAGAGGTCCTATCCCTAGATTAACTCCATGATGAAGTAAATGAAATTACTGTCTTTTAAGAGTTTATAAAAGCCAACAATGAAGGGATGCTTGGGCACTGTTCTCAGTATTTATTCCTCATTCATAATATACTGAATGATCTGTGATTTCTCAACATAGTACCTGTCCAGAACTTTTATGGCATATAGTTTGGAAGTTTTTTAGTTATAGCAAGCATAAACCTTGCCAAAATTACCCTCCCTCAGCTTTCTAACAACGTGGAAGTCGCTGATTTGCATTTTTTTTTCGAGTTGAGTCTTATCCTCTTTGAATTTTATTTCGTTTTTTGATTTTATCTGAACAGAAATAGGTGTGGGGGCAGCCTCCAGGTGAACTTTGATCTTGCAAAGGGTTCCCTAATCTGCAGCAATCATATCTTCTTTGATTTTGAGCTGTCTCTTTTCTGCAAGCTAATCTATTTAGATTATAGAATTGGGAAGATAGGTGCAAGCATTTCCTTTGAGCTAGTTGTTAAGCACCACATAGATACAATTCTTGTGCTCAGAATTCTTCTTTAAAACAACCTCTCCTTTTTTGAAGTTCACGAACTCTGCACTTTCGATAGCTTGCTGAATACCATCCACTTCCAGGATTTCTTCAGTTTTGCTCTCTTGAATTATGCTTGAGACAATATTTTTCCTGATGACATTTTTTAGACTATCCCCTAAACTAGATTTGATATTCTAGCGACTCATTGAGATAATATTTACCTTGGTCCTAGCAAGCAGTGTATTTGTGCGAACTCCGCCTTCCACCAATATAGAGTTCTATCCAAAACAGTCCCTGGCCTTGAGCTCATGTTATTTTTCTTTGATCATGACTGTTCCTTACTTGATGATGTAGAATGAGTTTGCGTCATCTCCTTGGTTAAATATAACTTGACCTTCCTCGTAGGTCTCCGTCAAGCAGCAACTAGCTAAAGCGTTTTTTTGATCTTAAGTCAGATCCTTAAAGAAAGAGAGAACTTCAAGGAACTTTCTGTTTTATTTGTCGTGTTGTTGATTAATATCGTCCATGACTTTCTGAAATACTTGGCGACTGATCGATATCAGCTCACAGTCAGTCATAGCCAGTACAGAAGCTGATCGAGGAGCGTTGTATACGATTCCTAAATCTCCAAAGGAATCTCCATAGGCAAGGGTTCTTTTCTTTTATCCGTTGATCTCCACGTGGCAGACGCCCTCGAGGATGATGTAGTAGGCTCCACTCTTGTCGCCTTGTCTGAAGACATAGCTATTACGGCTGGCTAGGCAGATTTTCATTTCTTTGATAAAACAATCTATTTCTTGAGAGTTGAGCTGGGAGAATATAAAGTGCTTGCTGAGTGCCTTTTTGATTTAGCTCACATCATTGGGTGTTATCACTGCTTCGTCGTCATATTCAACGTTATCAATCATTTCGTCACCCGCATTCGATATAATCAAAGCGTTCTTGCCTCTTCGCTTTTAGTTGGTTTGTGACTACACTGGTATCTAGTTAGTATTCTCTTCGCTGATGGCCTTGGCAGCATTACAAGTACAGTTTCCCATCTTCTTTAGCGAATATAATCTCAAATATAGAATTTCTCTGCATTATTTCTCGTACATAGGTTCGTCTATTCTATTAGCGATTCAGGATAGCACTTCAAACATTTTTGTTTCCTCCTCGTGCAGCCAATGTATACTATTTCCAATATCTTGTCTCAAATCATTATTTTCTTAAGATGGCACTGGATAATCTGAAAAACCAAAAAAAATATTCAAGAAGGTTGTTTTTAGCATCCAAACGGGAGTAATGTCCTGCTTTGATGTATTAGAACTCAAAGAGTATATTTAAATTTAAATTTATATATAATGTAGTAGATAGATTCAGGGTTAAAGGATCGTCTCAAGTGAACAAATGAGGAGAATCAATTCCGAATAGAATTATTTTGCACTTTATTATATCAGAGGATCATTGAGGCTTTTGACTCTGGTCTCTTAGCTTCCTAGCGTTGTAGGTTGGATCAATATCTCGAGGGCTGGGATTGGGACCCGCTTTAATTTGCTTCAAAAATATATGATAGGCAATGGCGACGTGATAACTTTGTCGTTTGAACGGTTTCAGTTATTCCCTCTCTACAGGCTTTCTCAAGTCGTTTGCATTTCCTCCCTTTTTCTTTTTATCAGTGTCCTTGGCCTTGCTCTGCTCCAGCAACTCCTTTGAGGGAAGCTGCAGTTGCATTAGCATTTCGGGAGATAGATTCCGTGAATCTGGCAGATTCGAACGAATGTGTTGTCCAAGCATGGTGTGGTAGGACAAATCAGATTCAATTGAAGAAGGCAAGCTCATACCTCCTCTCTTCCCTGAGTCTCCTTTTTTTGGGTTAAACCTGCTCCCTCCCTTGGCTGCTTATGTGAGTCCTCGCTCTCCATCACGCGGGTGCTTGAGCATCGAGCTCTGAGGGTCCGAAGAGCCTGTTGCATTCCTGGGGTCATGGCTTCTGCTGGGTGCCTGGCGAGAGTGACCAGATGACGGGTGGTAGGTGGACCCTGGGAGTAGTTGAGTGTTATCCTCCCGTTGGATATCCTTCAGCTCTGAATGAAGAAATATGTACTTTGGTTTGAACTGGAGATGAACTTAACCAGTAATTTAGCCAGTTGATTGCTTTATTGGCCATTGCTGACGTTTTCCTTGATAGCGGTAGAGGGTACCTTCTGCTCCACTGGCCGACCCTCACTATAGAGTCCAAACTCAGCGTCCTATATAGGATACAGCCTACCACCATTTGCCGGAACTTGGGAGGTCTCCGCTCTCTGGTGCTGTGCCTTTTAGGTGCGTCACTCATCTACCCTTCTGGTTCGCGAGAGATAAAAATACAGAAAGAAATTAAGGTTTTAAGTAAAAGAGCCATCGGCACCAGTTGCCAAGATCACTGGAGCTACCCCCAGCAAACATCAGTCCCCCAATATTTGAGCTACTCTCAAAAGGCCAACTTAATCTATGTGCCTTTCAGGATAATTTATTCAATTCTGATTTTAAAGAGCTCGACCCAGTAATAAAGCACTAACATATCATTACTCAATTCGATTAGGGATCACTGTTGCGATCAGAACCCCCCACGTAAAACTGGGGATTGCTGCTCCTACTAACCGTCTGCCAAAGCTTCAGCTCCTGCTTCACATTGTTAGGGATCATCATTTCTTGTTCTGGTCCCTCGAGTCCAAGGAAATTGATCTTGTTCCATTTTCCTAAATAATAAACTACTTACCCAGATCCTTTTAGATTTTGAGGTCGCCCTGCATGAACTAAAAGAAAAATGATAGATAATCTTGAACAGTAATATTCTCTAGGAATAGAGGTCGCATGATATGCTGCTTGATTTATCCAACAATCAATTCTTAAAGCTAAAAATCTTCATGATCGATTTGAATCAGCTGCCTCATAATTTAACGGACAAGTCGATAGTTGGCCTTGTTGTTTGTCTTGGGAATCTGAACGTAGACCTTGAAATTGGTCTCCACAATTATCGAGCATTCAAGCAATTTGGTGTTTTTCTTTTCTTCGAATGCAAAATGCTGAAGATAGGGACTTATTATGAATTGGCTTTCACTGACTCTTCTCACCAGATGGAGTTTTTAAAATTCCAGAATTAGATTAGATCCAGAAGGAATTTTATACATTCGATTGATATCCAGCTCACTCAGAAACAAAATGTTTTTTAATGCTTTTTTCCTATCAGTCTGATTTTTCTTTGATTTCAGATAGCCTTTTATGAGAATCGAAATTTTATAGCCAATAGGGAGCCTGATGAAGTCAAAATTATATTTGGACAAAGTTGGCTCTTGGTTCATGCTTCCAATTCTGCATTATCTCAAAATCTAGTTATTTTCATTAAGAAGCAACAGCAGGTTGAAAAATGACTCGTCTTACCTTTCGTAATATTCGCCTCTTTAGAGCTGTTTAGCTAGAATAAATTCATTGAGATTGTTTGCAAAGCGGGTGTTGAGCCTTATTTCCTCATAGTTGGCAGTGATGACCTTAACTGAGGAAAGGTTGGTAATGGAAGAGGACAGGCGTTATTTTCCTTCCTCCATATACGGACTGCTGACCATGCTGTCAATGACTCTTTTTCTGGAGAGAGTTCCCTGCTGAGACAACATCAGAAATATGAGGTGTTGAGTGAAGTCATCAAAGGATCTGAACAAGTTACCGCATATTTTGGGCTCTTCCAAAAGGTCGATTATGTTTTTCTCCGGCTCGTCCCGATAGACTTCTTTGATGATTTCTGCTATCATCAATCTTAATATTATACCCACCAAAACTCAAATCATTGCTCATGCGAATATATCATTCACTATGGCCTTCAGCTCTGCCAGCGAAGCGGAAAGTTCAGAATCAGTCTTAGGGTCTGCTATATTGATCGATGGTGTATCAGTAATCTAGACAATAAGGTCGCTTTCAATATTTTTTGAATCATTGAGAAAGTTGTTCCGCAATTTTTTCCCTCTAAATTTCAAAGATGTCAGTAAGGACTTCAGCTATTATTTCCGAGCTTTTGTTTATCTTTGGACAACTTTGAACATCTCCTCGTCAGAACCCTTGCCAGCCTTGACAAACTTCATCACCTCTTTTTCGCATTTTGAGCATACTATAGTTCCGCTTCTGTCATTTTAGACCTGAACTACGACAGGCCTTCGACAGCAATAGGCTGCAGGGTACTATAAAGGTTCTAAATGGAAGCCACTTTACCTGAAAAATATATCCTAACAATTTGAGTCGATGGAATCTTGCCGATCCAGAGCATTTCCTTGATAATTTTGATCTAATTGAACAGTTTGGAGATCAACATCGTGTAGTGGGCATTCAAAGGGTTGCTCGGATGAAGTATTTTTAGTTGTTGTTGTTATGCTATCGATGTTCCCAGGAAGGTCAGGTTGTCATCTGAGTCAAAATTGGTATACTTTTTAGAAAGACTATGTTGGGGTAGACTGAGCTTTACATAGAAATGGAATATATACATAACTATATAAATTGAATGGAGGACTCTGAAGATCGTCCACACTAAAACGAAGCAGATATCTATAAAAGAATCAAATTACTTGGCAGTGGATCTTATGGCAGGGCCTACCTCGTGCAGTAAAAACTTACAGGACAGGAGTGGGTTATCAAACAAATCAACCTGACCGATATGACTCCCTAGGAGCAAGAGACAGCTCTCAAAGAAGCTAAGATATTAGAAATGCTGAACCACACAAATATAGTCAGATTTAGATAAGTCTATCGAACAGCCAAGATGAAATTGAACATAGTTATGGAGTACGCAGGGGGCGGGGATTTATCACAGCGAATAAAAACGGCAAAGGAGACCAAAATGTTCTTTTCCTAACATCAAATACTAGATTGGCTCGTTCAGATATGCTTAGCTCTCAGATACATTCATAGCAAGTACGTTTCACATCACTCAGCAAAATCATTCACAGAGACCTCAAAGCTCAAAATATTTTCCTGACGCACGACGGCCTCATCAAGCTTGGAGATTTCGGAGTTGCCAAAGTACTCTAGCATACAGCAGCAAGGGCTCGAACCGTTGTAGGATCACCTTACTATATCTCCCCTGAGATTATTGAAAACAGACCTTACTCTTTCAAAACGGATATATGGTCCCTTGGTACCCTTTTATACTAATTATGCGCTCTTCAGCCACCATTTAAGGCGAATAATCTTCAGTTTTTAGCTCTGAAAATAGTTCAAGGAGCTCCACCTCCTCTTCCAAAAATGTATTCTTAGGACCTAAAATGGCTTGTGAGATCCATGCTTCAAACTAAGGAATCCAATCGACCTTCAATTCATCAAATATTTAGCTCAAAGATTATAACAGATACGATCAAGAGGTTGAATGATTCTCCTTAAATAAATCCTAAGAGAATATCTCAGATTTCTAGAACGACGACAGACTTCAAAAAAATATCAACCTTGAAACCTCCACCTAATTTATTGGATGTTTAAATAGTAGAGAACAAAAGTGACATTATTCAAAGTAAAAAGATGTAAATTGACGAGCATATCTAGCCTCAAAGCAAAGCCCAAACTCCTCAGATGAACGTTCGCAAAGGAGCTAATAATTTCTTCAATCAAAGGCCAGTGACTGGGAGAAAGAAAACTGCCATCAACAATACTTAAATGGATTTAGCTGATCTTATTCAAATTAAACCCTCTGTCTTCGAAAAGCATGAAAAAATATAAAGACCTCAAGTACCATTACCCCCTGTACCTATCAAAGTTGAACAAGCCAACAAAGTTCTTTCACCTCAGCATAAGCCACCAGCAGTTGAACTGAAGAAAATGTAAAAAAAACCAATTACCCCTCCTGCAACTGCTTTTACTAAAAAACGATCTTCATTTGCCCACTAAAAAATAGAGAAAGAGGAAGGGCTAAAAATATAAGTAATAAAACCTTTAAAACCTATGACTAAGAGAAATGGAAAAGCTGAGAGCAAAAATACAAAAGGAGACAAAAAGTCTCAAATTAGAAAAAAAACATACAATGCCTCAAAGAAATAAACCGTATAGATAAAATTGTAAGTATGTTCTGAATAAGCCAAGAAGAGTCAATTGATGGAGAAAAAGCAACTAGACAAAAAAAAGTCTGAAAAAAAACTCAAAAAACCAGAGAAAAAGAAATAAAGGAAAATTTATGAAGATGAAACTAAAGAATAAAACCCCATAATGGAGGAAGAAAAATGTAACTCCTAGTTGACATCTCACAACGAAACTGATGATTATTTTTCAAATTACTATGGATAGGATTTTGAAGACTATTCAGAGGGGAGTGAAGGTGATGACTTGACTTTTTCAGTGACAGGAAATGAAAGTAATTTGAATGCTAACTTCAACTTTCAAAAAATTATTCTTGAGCTGAACAAGATTCAGAAGATAGTCTAAGCTGGTCAAGACATTGAAAGCTCACCTGATCTAGGTTAATCCATACCTGAACTTCTCAATTTTTCAGGCGAAATAAGGGAAGACGATAACTAACTTGATAGTAATCACTCCACCAAAGCTTTAGAGGTTGACCCTGAGCCATAAAAGATAGATCTTGGGTACCTGTAAACTGTTTAACAACTTTAGATATTACGAGTGAAACTTGAGGATATTTTTGGAACCGATAATTTGGTGTTTGCTTACAATACAATAGAAGAAAAACTGAATGAGAATGGTTTGAACTTCTGTGAGGAAGCAGTGATGAATGAGATATTGATTGCAAAAACGTAGATTGATCAAAGCTTACTTCAAAGGTATTTCGGGCACATCGTAGCCATAATCAGTCGAGAAAAACAATTTTTATGATCATTTTGATAACTTTTGTAACTTATAGAAGAACAAATATGATGAAAAATATAGGTAAACAATCACTGGTCCTTGAAGTCAGCAACGGACCAAAAAGGAGTCAAGATGATCTTTTTGATTTTCTTCGTGAAAAAACTCTCCCGGTTCATACAAGCTCTACATTTGCAATGTTACCCGCATTCATGCCCCCTTCGAAAACAAGGGCAATAGCTCTTTTGGCACCGTGATCGGTTGCATCTGCAATGAGTTTACTATGTCATGCTAGTACGACTGGGTTCAGCAGACTCACTGTGATTGGATGGAACTTCGAACTCCATGAATGGTGTTTGCTCTTCAATTTTGCAGACTGGAAGGGGTTCAGGCTGAACTTGATGCTCTCGGTCAAGAAGATAAATTGATGAGTCCTGATCAACAGATATGTATTCAGGGTAGATCAGTTGGTCAAAGAGCGACAAACTGTGGTTGGGAAGGTTAGCTTCACTGTTTTCCTCTTTGCTGGCGGAGTAAATGTGCTGGAGATCCTAGCCTGATGGCTTCATTGAAGTGAATACTTTTGGCAATTATAATGAAAATAACAGTCTTGAGTATTTACTAGCTAACAATTGCAACTAAGTGCCATGCAGTTTTAATATACTGACATCTAAAATGACAACTGTGACACTATAGCTTCTTTACGAGTAGAGTAGACCTGATTTGATTGAACTCTGATATTTAGTATTAATTTTTTATAATTAATCTTTAACGAATATGCAACTCAGAAAAAGCATGACCGATCATATCTGTACATTTCTTGTAACAAAGCCGTACTGCAACTAAAAAGCATCTTAGCTCGAGTTAGATAATAAATCAACATGAGTACTCTGACAGTTGCGATTCGACAGCATTGCATTGAATAGCAGCAAACTCATCTCAAAGACCCCTTCCTGAAATTCTTCCTTCGCTGTTAAACAAAAACGAAAAGAAGTGGAAATGTTTAGTGGAATAGAGTCATTAATGGATAAATCAGGAAAATGGTCAGCATTGAAAAGCTCGAGGATTTCATGAAAGAAAAAAATATTAACTGTGCCTTTTCGAAGTTGCAAAGGCAAGCCTTCTTGGATGAAAAGACTAAAATATAGGAAAAAATATATGATGAATTCAGCGACCTGAGAGGCATGTAGATAAGCGATGTACAAAAGTCATGATTTAGGATGTCAAACTGAAAACAAAGTATTTTTTTCAGTGGTGCCAGTTTATGGAGTAGAAAAGAGCCATTAAAAGGATGAAAAATAAAGAAATAGAGGATCTAAAAAAAGCCAAAACTTTTCATCAATACTCTGTCAAATTCAATTCATTTATGGAATGGAAGCAGTACATCAGAAGAATTCGGTCGACTAGAGAAAGAGGTTATTTTTTGGAGTAAAAGACCAGGAAATAAATGTTAACAGGTATTTTCTCCAAAATCAAGGAAAAAACATGTACTAATAAATTTATCTAGAAATAATAACAATATAAAAGCTTCTTCAATCAGCTGTTGAAAAAAAGCTGTAAAATGTAAGGATGAGGTCTGCAATAGTTCAGCTAAAAAGAGAAAAATACCATTCAAAAAGAGCAGGATAACGTTTAAACAAAATGAAAAGTATATGGACTCATAGATTTTGCTAATACATCATAAAGAGAGGCTTCCCTCTCATGAATAAAACTTCCATCTTATTAAGGGAATAACAACAGGAGAAATATAGGCAAATGTGCTTGACTACTGCCTGGAAGGGGTTAAAGATCATGACTAGCACAACAAATAAAAATATTCACAAGCTTAAATCAGTCATCAAAACATCAAATATCAAGCTGTTTCTACATTTGAAAAAGAGTATTGAAAGAATCTAATGCTCCAGTAGCTTGTTAAAGGCGAGTCTGAAGAAAAATTACTGTCGATATCTAATGAAAAATATCCACAAGGAAACTTCAAATGAGCAATAGTTTATAGCAAGGGAACTTGAGATTAAGAAAAACTATAACAGCTTTTGCTGTCTGCAAGCTATCAAAAAATTGAGAAAAGAGAGTCTATTGAAGTCCAATGAAAACAAGAAAACTAACTTATTTCTTAGCAGCTTAATAGATCTTTCTAGAAAAGCAATTATAAATAGGCTAAAAAGCAACAAGGCCAAGAAAACAGCTATTGCAACCTCCGTAACCAAAATAAAATACAACTATTTGCTTAGTTTGTTTAGAAGAAGAATGAACACCTACAAATAAAGTAAAATAGAAAATTAAGAAATAAAACTTTTTATTCAGAGAAAGCATGAATAAAAATTGGTTAAATACTCGCTTAAAGGATTCAAAATGATCAAAAATATTAGGAACAATGAATATGAAGTCCTCAACTCTGTAGTCTTCTTGATTCAAAAGCAGGTCATGACCGATAGTTTTGACATTCTTCAGAGCAGAATGACGGCTGTGAAAAACATTGAAAGGTTGGCCCAGCAAAGTGAGCGCATTGTCTTGAAGACATCTTTTCATATAATTTTGAATAAAATACTCAGCAAAAAAATGAAAATCAAAGCTTTTACCACCAAACAATAAAATAGGATCAAGGGAAAGCTCTTCGACATGCTTGTAAAAAACAAACAAATCATGACTGAAAATCAGGTGCATGCAAAATAAATTTTCATATATTCTATGAAAAGACAACTGATTCAATGCATGAAGTCATAAATTTTATAGAAAAACTTTGTCAATGACTCTCTTTTCCAGATTGAAAGAATCCAGAAACAAAAATTATTCAAGAGCATGAGGATTTCAAAGATTCGAAAAGAGTAATATGAATAGAAATAAGAGACTGTCTGTAGCTTTATTAAAACAATCAGGTTTTCAGAGTATGTTGAAGCTACAGACAAATTATTAAGCCTCAGGTAAGAACAGGACAGAAGGGCAATGAAGATAAAAAGAAACTATGTCAAATACTGGATCAAGACTATTCGAAAACGATTTCAATAGATCAATAATGTGTTTAGTATCAAACAATAACAGCGGTAGCATCTCAAAGCAAACATACGCGAAGTTCAACTAAAAAGAGTAGGCTCAGCTTTGAATTTTTTGCATAAAAATTCATAATTTTTGATTGAAAGAAAGACAGCCTGCCTGATAGGTCTAAAAAGGAATTAAATAATCAAATTTCTTAGCTTGAATAATCGCCAAAAAAAGCTGAAGAAACTTGTTACCCTTTCTAGAAGATCAGAAACTCTTGAGAATATAAGTGTCAACTGTGACTTAAGTCAGAAGAAGAAAGCTCTTAATGGGTTGAAAAAGAAAAAAATGTTCTCTCATACAGTTAGTAGAATCAATGATATATTAATGGAATAAGCTGAAGAACTTAGCCTCAAAGCCAATGATTTATAATCAAAAATTGCTGAGCTTCGAATACAAAAGGCTGGATTCTATTTAATTTCGAAAATGAAAAATCACTATGAATTGAAGGAGAACATTTCACAGCTATCAAATCAAAGATTGAAATAAAGCTGCAAATAGCTGATCAAACTCTATTTAAAGTAAAAGGCCAATGGGATCAAGTAGTTCATATCTTTGCGTCATTATGCTTCCAATGTACATTTTTCTGTATATAGCTTAAAAGAAAAGGACTTAGAGGACTTAATAAGGTAGCCAGCAACAGTTTGCTGAAGTAAAACAGAACTCAGGTATAGAACAACTCTAAAATTTTGATGGAAAGATCTCTTGACAATGCCAGAAAGAAGAGTAAACTGATTGAGACAATTGAGCGTTACAACATGAGCAGGGTGAGCCGTGTGATTAGATGAAATTATATTTTCTTATATCCTGAAAGTGTAATAATAAATTTAGAAACACTATGTTGAGCATGACGAGGTCAAAAATATCAAGCAAAAAAGCATACAGGGCAACTTCAACAACACTCAAAAGTTGTACATCCGTATCGACAAACCCTGAGATTTCTTACCTTGTCGATAAAGTAATTGATGTATGATGAAGTTAAATGCCTTGACGGAAGATTTGAATGAAGGCTATGAAAATCCACTAAATATGATTGAGTGGCAAATGACAAAGTACAGGCCCAATGAATCTGAAAACAGAATCAGAATATAGAATCAGATTTATCTTAAAAAAGCTGCCCATGTATGAAATTAAGTTATCAAGGAAACTGTGAGACCAAGGATAAAACCCATCAGACGTTAATCTAAATCGGTAGAGTTATCTCCCAAGGATGGTCATCTTTCATACAAGGAGCATTATTCAAAACTCCTAGATTCATTCAAAAATCACAAGGGAAACCTAGATGAGGTGGAATCCGAATAAGATGGTTTTCCTCTTGATGCAACAGCACTCACAACCTAGCCTTCAGGGCCTTCTCGTAGAAACTTTAAGTATTATGAAAGACTGAAAAAATATACAAAACTTTCATCGTATATTGAAAAGAAGATAGACGATAAAAAATAACATTCCAAACCAAAACCGAAAGTGAATCTATTTTTATCTCAAAGAAAAATTCACAATGATTCAAGAAACGCCTCTATTGAAAAAGAGAAAGCTGAGAAGAGAGAGAATACAGTAAGTTTTGGAGATGAATACAGCACATTCCGAGTTGATTCAATTGTCAAAAAATGGAAGCCGTCTTCCAAAATCGAGAGAAGGTTTGCTTCAACAGAGTATAAAAGAATGCCTCGAAAGCAGTTGAGCTCATAAAAAATTAACAAGGCTGAATAACTAGGCTTGGATACTCCACGATAGATGACTTCACGAGTTTCTATATCCTTTGATAGATGCTCAAAACAAAGAAAGTTTAATAATAATTGATAGGATATTGTAAATCTACCTCTATTTTGGTTTATGAGTAGTATATTTGAAGGTATCAGGTTCGAACTGACTGAGATAGAGCCTGAACCTAATGTTCTATGCCTGTTTTTTCAATTATTTTAAAGGGTCAGAAATAGCTTTAGAATTCTTTCATTAAAATACTCAAAGCTATGCAAAGAGAACCCGTCCCCAACGGATATAGCCACGAACACCACGAAAATCAAGAGGAGGAATAGACTGCGAACTACGATTTTACTGAGTGCACTCGAATCAAAAAGTTAACCACTCATGAGTACCTATCATCCTATGTAGTATTTACAAATTCAAGCATCATAATCTTCCTCTAGTTGTCAAACTATTTGCACCCGAGGCCCTCCCAAACTATCAGCAAGAACTGAACCTTTTGTCAAGGATGAATCAACCACAAATATTGCGAATCATGCATAGTAGAACAGCGATAAATCCTGTCAGCTGCTAACCATTGGAAAGGTCCCATCTTATTGTCCTTAGAGAAGCAGTGAGAGGAGATTTGAATGATTATCTGCCCCGCTTCGGCCGAATGACTGAAAAAATGGCTCGAACTTATTTCAGGCAACTCGTCGAGGGGCTGTCTTCAGCTGCCAAGCTTAAGCCTGCGATATACCATCCAAGTTTACAAGCTTCGAGCATTCTGTTAGATTAAAGAGGGCAGTTGTACATTTGCGGTTGGTCCTAACTGATCAACAAAGATGAAAAAGCAAAGCTGTAGGAAAGTCTATTCTCATGCGGAGAGATTCTTATATGCATGCTGACATCATTCATGCCGTTCTACAAGAAGTATAGCACCACTGATGCCTTTTTCAAGTTCATTTCTTCAGAGCACATTCATAAATTTTGGCAAGAGCTGCAAAAAAGAATGGCAAGAGTTGATAAAAAATTCATCTTCTCGGCTGAACTCAAAAAAATGATAGAAAACATTTTCCTCAAGAAAATACACACTTTCTAAGAAATTCAGGATCATAGTTGGTTCAAGGGGGAAATTCATACTTCAGAGTAGCTTCTTGCCCTTCTTGAGGAAAATTAAAAAGTTAAATTAGAAAAGATGGCCGTCCGTCGGAAACAAGAGCTTGCTAGCGAATAGAACAGTACTATTTTTTATAATTTAGGAAAAAAAGTTCTCATGGAATTTCAGCTTTCCTACGGACTTCAGAGATCCTCACCAGAAGAATAGCAATTTATCAACGATTATCAGGAGAACATGATGAAGTAGGAAGATCTTCCTCAAGGAACCTGTAACTTGAAGGTCGAGGGTTCACCAGCATTTGTTGTAGCATGCCTCAGATGCTTCTTGAGATAGGAAAATGGGAAGCCCTCCGTCCTGGTAAGGGAGCAATTTGTCCTTAGCAACCACAAAGTGGTAAAAATAAGCAATTACATTATCATTGATCTCACATTCGCAGTTTCTTTGTTAGAAGAAGATGAGGATTAAGGACTGAATGAGCCTGACCCAGCTGACTCTGTAGTTTTAAAGCTTAAGATAAGTTTTTACAGAAATGAGAAGCAGATATATGCAGAGATTGAGGTTTTGGAGTCAAACTTCAACAGTTACTATACGATTCTTTCGATACATTACTTAGAAGACAGGATAAACCGAAAAAGGGAAATGACGAGCTTTGAGAAAAAAGAAGCCTTCTGACTGATTTCAACTGATTGTATTCGCTCTAATCTGTTTATAACTTATCCAAACAGATAATAACCATGGGGATACTCTCATTTACTAATGTCAACTAACCATGCTTGATTCATTTGGGTTTATTTTCAAAGCTCAAAGAATTAATGGAGTTCATTGAGCGTGAGAGGGGGAGTTGGAGATGGAGGCAGAAACATATCCTGCGGGTGCAAAAATTAATTCTTTCTTTAAGAATATATTAATTACAATAATACTTGGCTATGGAGGCTTAAATTGGGGACATGAACTGCAAGTCAATTCTTCGGTATCTTGTATTTAGTCCGGACCTATTTATGATCACCACTTTTCTTAACTTCCTTGACGCAGAACACCTCTAAGCAATCTCAAAGCTCGCACTTGATACTAAAAGATCATAGACATTTTACAGAATTGCAATTGCCAAGCACTTTATCCAAGCATACCTCAACAGAGTAGACCGCTCCATCTTCTTCCTCTTCTATTAAGAGCCATAATTTCAGCAGATCGAAAACAGAACCATTAACGCCATTGCACAAAACCATCATTAATTCTTGGCAAAAGCTCTCCTTTCCTTTCAATAAATTAAGTAAGAATTATCAGAGAGGACCTCCTTCCTGGAAGGGAAATAATAACTTCAGCACCTAGTTTAGGGCTTATTTTTGTAGCCTGATATGCCAATGCCTCAGATGAAAAGGGAAACCATCGGAATGTTTTGCTAAACTCCCTTTCAGCATTTTCTCTCCCTTAAGCGCTTCTAGGAAGAAGGGCTTAATATGAATTAATGGCTGGATGAGTGTCTCTAAGAGCTCAAGGAAAAACTTGAGCATGAAGTGGCTGTTGGAGTCCACTCTAAAGTTTCCAATCTTTACAAGCTGATGGAAACAGTCAGATTTCGTGGATGGATGGTCAATAGTTTGACTTACAAAGATTATTTAGTCAAAGATTTTCACACACACAACATGATCGTTTTACTGATAGCTCTTAGCTCCCAGGTGGTCGATACCTATGAGGCTTTTTTGAGCAATATCAAAGATCCATTCATGCGTTTTGTATAATTCAACCTCAGATCAACCATCTATCGCAATATTGTCCTGGCAATCGAGGTAAATAAACTAATATAATAGGAACGATTGAGCTTTATTTTTATGTCCTACGATACCATATATGGGCACCTCTTTGAGCCTCCACCGATTATCCCCAAGTTTAACTTCTGGAGATGTGCCTTTTCAATCTGGGCTCAAAAGATGAGTCATTATCACGAGAAAAACAACCTGATATATCAGTATATCACCGCCAAGCTGCGAGAGAACAGCTTACTGAGGTATCTCTCAACAAAGATTGAGAGACTATCTTCAGTATACAGGTACCCGCTGCCGCATTTAGCGAGCTCCGGGACGAAGCCGAGCTCTCCGGCTTCAGCGAAGTTCTCAAGGACCAGGCATATTCGGAGACTAAAGGCGGTCTGGAGCTTGAAAGCTTCTTCCAAAACAATGAAGAGATTTATCAAGTTCTCGCCAAAGACTACCTTGAGTATTCTGTCGACATGTCGATCAATGAGATTAACGTTCATTGGTGTGGACACTCCGAACACGTGATCGGTTACTTTCCCACCTACCAGCAGGTAGCAACTCCTTTTATGAGCAGTTCCAAACAATACTATGGGAATCTGAAGTAAAAGGTTGATAAAGCGATACCTTCTGACCTGAAAGTACTCACCTTCAGGGAATTAGTTAAGGAAGATATTCGTTTTGTGGGAGAGTTCATAGCCAAGCCCTTTACTGTTCGAGACCTCGTCGACCTTGCCAATCTAGCCATCAAGTAATTTGCAAATCTGGTAGCAAAAGAAAATCTTTCATGTGAAGAGATGCCCATAAAGCATCTGATTTCGAAGGAGTTTGATGAAAAGGACAATCTGCTGTCATATTTTTCTGCCAAGCAGGAAATAGACAGAAACTGCCCTAAAAGCTTATAGTTCTTCTATAACATCCAGACTGATACCCAAGCCGAACTTCCCAAAATTACAGTTGAAATTGAAAGCTAAAATTCAGAAAATGAGCACGAGATATACGTAAGCGATAGTGAGGAAATTTGATAGGAAGGAAGGAATAGATATCACTGAACAATAAAATCATTGGTCAGGTATGACCTGCAGCAATCCACCATCTTTCCCACTGAGTAATCGATTGTCTCTCGAAATTTGTCCAAAATGTAATCGAATTGCTATTCTTTTTGCTCCAGTTTGTCTCTGAAGCTGAGATGTTCTCGAGCTATGTTACACAGTTCATTCATCGTGTCCTGTCCTGAGCTGTAGAATTTGTTGAGCTTTCTGAACTGCTATCTTTGCTGGTTTTATTGCTAATAAGGATTCCTGGCCTCTAGATTTTGACTGGAATAGTATTAGTTATTTTGGAGAGAGAATTGTTTTTAGACGGCAACCACTTTTTGAGATTGGAGTTACGATCGTTGACTATAAAACTCCTTTATTTTATTTTTAGCATCCTTCATGAAGTCCAGGAACTCGCAATAGTCATGTTCAACTGTCTTGCGCATTTTTATCCTTTCCTATGCCAGAACATTCTGGATGTGAGAAGTGATGTCTTCAAAAAGATTATCAATCCTGTGGGATACTTTTAAGCACCATGACTTATGACCATTGATTATTTTCTATTCATTTGTTATTAGGTGCTTTAAAACGGACAGGTTTTCAATGTTGTCATCAAGAAAGACTGGAGCTTGAAACATTGAGGATTATCGAGGACTCATTGGCTCTAGTATCTGGATCGAAGGCGAACGCTGTCGAAGAGTGGTGGATGTGCTGATGGACTTAGATGAACCAGCTCGATTCATTGAACTTCGAGAATACATTTAAATAGTTTCTATACAATTACAGAAATCTATTATTTCAAAGAAGATAATCAAAGTAGCTTAAATAATTATTTGGAAAGATGGCTAAGAAAATACACAATTGAATTGGGCTTCCAATATAAGCGGGTAATACTAATCAAATTGGATTTAAATGAAAAGCATTCTCGACTACTATCTGGCTGGGAGCCAGGAATATGTTCAAGCTAGCTATGCACCCACAGGAAGAGCAAAATGTAAAGGGTGCAAAGATACCATATCTGAAGGCTATCTTCGTATTGGATAAATATTAGACGATGATCACTTCAATGCCAAAAAGTGGTACCACTGGGATTGCTATAAACTTAAGCCTCGCTTCAAAGTTATCAACCCTGAAAAGCAAATTTGGGACCTATAAAACCTGAAGAAGAAAGATCAAAACATTATCTTGAAACATATTAAGGCTGAAGTCAACAGACTCAACGGTGGGAAAAAATCAAACATAAAGGATGAAAAAAGTAGGAAAAGCCAATCCAAAAGCTAAAGGAGTAAATCCAGTAAAACTGTCTAAAAGGTTGAAAAAGGAGGGAAGGGAAAGTCAAAAGGTAAAGGAAAAAGCCAACCAAAGACAGAGGAAATCAAAGTGTAACCTCGTAGGGGAAGGTCAAAATCTGTTGCAAAATCAGTTAGTGACCAACCGTAATCCAAACCAGTGGAGGTCAAGCCGAAGAAAGTCAAGAAGCTCAAGAAGCTCAAGAAAAGCTTTATGGGGTATACTGAAGAGCAGTATGAAAAGTACAAAGAATATTTTAATGAATACATGGGGAAAACAGCTGATGTTTTGAAGGGTATTTTAGCAGCAAATGGTCAAAGCAGAAGTGGTAATAAGACAGATCTAGCTGATAAGTGTGCTGACGGGAAGGTACTAGGAAGGATTCCTCAATGTGAAAGTTGTGGAGGTGGCAGGCTACGTTTCGACATGAAGACAGGAATTTACAAATGTCCCGGATATATGGAGGATGATGACTTTGTCAACTGCAATAAAGTGTACATGATGGACCAAGTACAAAGAGCTGAATGGATTGAGCCTTGATTCCCAAATTCTTTGATTAGCAATAATGTTAGTTAAAATCACTCATGCTTCTTCTCGTGCTTTTTGATGAGCTTTTTCTTGCTGATACCAAGAGCGGGCATGGGAGGGGAGCTGCTGTTTGAACTGTCATCAGAAGAAGATTCGTCAGAGCTTGAACTATCTACCTGCTTTCTCTGTTTTTTCTTGAATTTTTCAGGCATGATAGACAACTTTTTGATGGAATTATTGAAGGCATCGTTCCACCAATCATCCTTCCAGTTAGTGTTTCCTCCTAGGGTCTTTTTTCCAAGTCCTAAATTTTATTCTCTTCTCTTGACCTGCACACAATCTTTATTGCCATGCTGATTTTTTCCCAGGCCGTTGCCTTCTTTCCAGCCCATTTTGACCATAAGATTTTTGGCGTACTAGCTTTCAAAGCGAATGTTAGAGACACCTGAACTTTGGAGAAGTCGATCACGATATTTGCTTGCCATCAACAATGAATAAATTATAGGAGAGGATAAATATGAAACAATAAAAATCATAAAGGATGTTCTATGCGCTTGATAATCATAAGAAATTATTTTGGTTGTGTCTGATATAATTTGAATAGTCGTCCGGTATATTATATGAGAGGACATCGCAGGAACACTTACATGACAGAAACATTCTAAAGCGACTATGGTGATCGTACTAGTAACAGATTCATGATGGATCGGACCCTCTATAAAGGCATCAAGTATCTCCTCTCCTAGACAGGTAAAATGACGTCAGCAAAATCATCGATGTCAGCAACGAAGCAGGACAAATCGGAGAAAAGTAGCTGCCTTCAGAAGAACAAGAGCTCTAAACCATTGTCATTTAGATGAGAAAAAAATACGATGAAATCAAAACAAATACTGCAGCTCTCTAAGCTGAAATTGACAAAAACAGGAAGGCCATCGATTTACTCAAAGCAGAGGAAGATAAACTGACTTTGCATAACAACAACGCTCGAAATGTAAGTTGTAGTTGACTCAGAACTATGAATCCAAACAGCAATAGCAAGAAAACATAACTGCCGCTGTCGAAGCTAAAATATTTGATTTAGACATTTACAAGGAAATGGCAGATCGTCTCAAGAAGGACATACTTTTGATGAAGAAGAGAAACTTTGATAGAGACTTGGCTCTGAAGAAGGACAGAGTAAAGATGAAAAGCTTGAGGCAAGATGACTTCAATAAGACCAAACTGAGCTATAAGTGCAGGGACATGCTTCAATCTATCTAAAGAACAGTTATGCACAAGCAGTATGAAAGAACGAGCAAAATAAACACATTTTACGATGCTCTAAACCGTCGCCACCAAAACATCGTAAAGAGAGAGGAACGAGACAGGGAAATTGAAGAAGTAATGATGAAGGCTATGAGTGAGAAGCTGCAAGAGGAGAAGGAATGGATCAACATTTGTTTAGTCAACTTGTTCTTCAAAAAATTCTTGAAAAATAAAATGGAAACAATCATAGAAGAAAACTTTGAAATTGAAAATGCTTACCACAAAATCAAAAGTAGCACAGATATCAAAGATTGCAAAGATCTGATCTCTCGCTTCCTCAATAGATAGAGAGACTATGGAGCTCTCCTCGAGAGAATTGCTTAGAAATAATACAAACTGTAAGATTTGAAAGAAGAAAAATAAAATTTGGAAAAAAATTCTTTGGAATTGAATCAAAAGTCCGAGGAAATTATGGAGGCCTCACACCGAAATATTTCAATGACAACTGAGCTTGAAAAGGAACTTGATCGGCTTGAAGATGAACTAAAGGGAATCCAGGAAAAGAAAGAGCTCATGAGAAAATGGGGAGTAAAGCTTTTCTGTTCATTGTATGGAAAATCTCGAGAATAAATGAAGGAAAAATATAGCTAAAAGCCTTTTAAGGAACTTGTGGTTGGAACTCTTCAAGAGATCAATAAGCAAGTGGATAGGATTCTTGGCGATGAGGTAATAAAATTTTTATTTAGAATTCATCAGACAGGATAAACAATGCCTTTATGTCGGACAGGCCAGTTGGAAACATTTTCTAGGATAGTTTCCTGAGTCGCAACAAGAGAATAAAGACAACGATGGGTGATGAATCACTGCTTTAAGCTGATGATCGAGAAGCTTTCTATGATGGTAATTCTGAAGTTGATTACTTGCACTACAATCGAAGAGTCACCAAGAAAAATGACCAGAGCCGTCGATTCCGAATAAAAACACAACAGAAATGATATGATGCTCTTATTTTACAATTATAGTGATAGTCTATAATTGTTTATTCACACGTCAGCATGAAAAGGAGCTGGCTCATAGTCCTAGCAGTAATCCTGGCCTTGATCATCATTGAAATTGAGACTAAGAAGATTCCTAATCCTTACAAGGTACTTGGTATTAGCCAAAATGCCAACGACTAACAGATCAGACAGGCTTTCAAGAAAAGATCTAGAAAGTACCACCCTGACAGAAACAAAAAAGACCCAAGGGCCAAGCAAAAGTTTGAACAGGTTGTCAATGCTTATGAACTCCTCAAGGATCCTGAAAAAAGAAGAATCTATGACCAGACAGGAGAAGACAACCCTCAAGGATTCCAGCAAAATGGAGGTTTTGGATTTCCAGGAGGAGGAGGCTTTGGCTTCCCTGGTGGAGGATTTGGATTCCCTGGAGGAGGTTTCGGATTTCCCGGAGGGGGAGGCTTTGGCGGCTTCAATATGAATATGTAAGATATGATGAGAGGTCAGCGTCAAAGGCAGCCAGGTGGAGGTCATAATAGAAGGCCAGGTGCAAAGAGAGGTCAAAGGCAAGGACAAAGGGCTTATAGTTTCAGCTTTGGAGGACAACAAGGTAGCACATTTTAATTTTGATTTTGCATATGATGAAATGTTGGATAATGATGACAATTCAGATCAATATTTGTAGTCTTCCTTCTTGTAGGGTCCCTCAACGTTGACGGAGATATAGCTAGCTTGCTCCTCAGAGAGGACGGTGAGTTTAGCATTGAAAGCTCCGAGATGAAGTCTGGCGACCTTCTCATCAAGAACCTTGGGGAGTTTGTAGACTTTGTTCTCATACTGCTTGGTGGTCTGGTTGTTCCAGAGCTCAAGCTGAGCCAAAGTCTGGTTGGTGAAAGAGGCGCTCATGACGAAAGAGGGGTGACCAGTGGCGCATCCGAGATTCAACAGACGACCTGAATAAAAAGAGGAATACCTTCAGCGAGGAGGATGATGGAGTGACCGTCATTCTTCCAGGTGAACTTGTCAACCTGAGGCTTGATATTGGTTCTGATGATGTTATCGTCAGTTTTAAGCTTTTCGGTTTCGATCTCATTGTCAAAGTGACCGATGTTTCCAACAATGGCGTTGTTCTTCATCTTGGCCATATGCTCAATTCTGATGATTCCCTTGTTTCCAGTGGCAGTCACATAGATGTCAATCTGATCGAGGACATCTTCGATTCTGACAATTTCAAAACCTTCCATGCATGCTTGGAGGGCGCAGATAGGGTCAATCTCAGCAACGTAAACTCTGGCGCCTGAGGATTTCATGGCTTGAGCGCATCCTTTTCCAACATCTCCGAAACCACAGATAAGGGCCTTCTTTCCGGAAATCATGACATCAGTAGCTCTGTTGATACCATCAATAAGGGAGTGTTTGCATCCATAAATGTTATCGAACTTGGACTTGGTGACTGAATCATTGACGTTGATGAAGGGGCAGATAAGCTTTCCTTCGGTCTAGAACTTGTAAAGTCTGGCGACACCAGTGGTGGTTTCCTCGGAAACACCCTTAAGGTTTTTGGTAAGGTTAGTGAAATAATTTTTGTCCTTCTCAAGATTTTTCTTGATGGTCATCAAGAGCCAGTATTAATCTTCGCAAAAGGAAGCTCTAGCAGGCTCAGCAATACTGCCAGTTTCCTTGAATTTTTTCTCGGTGGCAAGACCTTCGATGAGGTAAACGGTGGCATCACCTCCGTCGTCAACGATCAGGTCTGGTCCTTCTCCTCCCCAGTTGAGGCAAGAGTCAGTGAGATCCCAATATTCTTCAAGGGTCTCTCCTTTCCAGGCGAAGACATCAGCTGAATTAGCTTCAACAAGAGCAGCAGCAGCCTGGTCTTGGGTAGAGAAGATATTGCAAGAGCACCATCTGAGCTTTGCACCAAGAGCCTTAAGAGTCTCAACGAGGCAAGCAGTCTGGATGGTCACATGGAGTGAACCTGAAATTTTGGCACCCTTAAGAGGTTGAGAGGCTCCAAACTCTTCTCTGATGGACATAAGTCCTGGCATTTCGACTTCAGCCAAGTCGAGTTCTTTTCTTCCCCAGCTGGCGAGTGAGATGTCCTTTATTCTTGACATGTTGAAAGTTGATAGATTTAATTATAACTAAGGTAATAAAAGTCAGACTTTTATACTGCTGTGTACTACTTGGTCAGAAAATTTATCAACCGTTATCTGAAACCTTATTCAAATAAGTCCAATCATATCTTCTAAGCAAAAGATAAAGGCAAAAGTAAGATCAAAGTAACTGAGGAACTTCATTCTTGTACTTTGTTAAGTTTGAGATATATGGTTAAGTCAGATTACTTGACTATATTATGATCACTAATTTACAGTTTGATAATATCAATTCTAATTAAAGAGAATGAGCGGGGATAGTATTGACTACATTATAGTCAATAAAGGAAAAATCGTTACTCAGCAAGGAAAAATAGATAACATCGTCCAGAAACAATCTCAAGGGTTCATCATTGAACACACTATGAAATTTGAGTTCTAAATCAGGCTGAAGACTAAGTCAATAGTGAACTGGATATAATTCAAGACTTTACTCGGAGATTTCATCTTAGTGGAACTTATCGGAGAGAAGGATAACGTCATCGACTCAAAAAGATTATAATTCAAACTAATCTAGCCCAACCTCATATGCTTCAAATAAAGCCATTAGAGAAAAATGCTTACTCATAAAATAAAGATAGAGTTGACCAACAAAAGAAATCCCAGCGAAGGCGTTGGCTTAATATATTTGCTAGTCAGGGGAGAAAAGATAGAGGACAAGCAGAAAACGATTGCCAAACAAAATCAAGATAAATTTTTCAGTGATGCCAAGACATCTGCCCATAAACAGCCTGTATCTGTCAGGATGAAATAAACAGAAATGTTCAACAACCGAAGAAAAAATAGAGATGTTACCAACAACAAGAGAATCTAAAAGGATATCCAGAAAATGGATGAAGATTGGGAAATGCAAAAGGCTATATAATTGAGCAAGAAGGAGGTCATGAAAGGAGAGAAAAAGGAGCACCAGTAAGAACAAAGCATGAGTTTGTATATTCAGCCGAGATAGTATACCAAAGTAGATTTTGACAAATACAAAAAGATATTTGAGAATGTTAATTCAACTTGGGTTTAAGCCCAAAGAGCAATCGAAACACAAAAAGGAATCAAAGATCATGAAAGACTATCAAAAGCGATTCAAGTCAAACACCTTTTTAACAAGACTGTTTGTATCGATGTGGCTGATAAAGCAAAGAATTACTAGCTTGAAAGATTAAGCTAGCTGATGGGGGCCAAAGTCAAAAAGGAACTGTGTGATTATTGTTTTTTGATCACAAGTAGAACAGACACTTAAAAGGTTCAGAAAGCCAAGAAAATGAAAGGAGTCAAAATTTTAAAACCTGCATTTATTTAGGAATGCAAGCAGTGCGAGGCCTATCTCGATGAGAAGGGATATTTACATAAATTATGATGTTCATTGATTTATGAAGGAACTGAATACATCACTTCAAGCTAGATTTCTTCATCATCTCCAACACTAGAACGATCCTCTTTTTTTAGGCGGCTATGCAGTTTAATAGCTATTTTTTATCATATACGAACTCTTTCTACTCGAATTTTTTCTGGGCAACAATCGCACTTCCGACAGCATGCTGGAAAAGGAGCATTTATTCTCGCTTATAAGGCTACTTGTGAATATTCTTTATTATCCCAGCAACTCCGTAATCCTATATTAACTGGGTTATTCCATGTGCAAGAGACTCGTATGCATGTCTTGCGTTTTAAAACTTTGAAAGGATTCTTTCTTTTGATCTAAGGAAACTTCTCTCTAAAAATTGATGACTTTCTTCGTATATGTTAATCAGACTCGAAAGACCGTCGTGAGTTTACTTTTCTTCTTTGGTCAATTGAACTCTCAAATTTTATGCAGTGTGTTTCATGTTTTGCAACTCTCTGTCGATTAAACGGTTCATAGTGTCAACATCATTCTCGATCTTGTCATAGCTTTTGTCTACAGGTGTCACTCTATGGAATTTATGATCATTTCGGCTAAAAACACAGTTGGCGCAAAGGAGTTTTTGCTCAGTTTAGCAATAGAGGGAAATGTTACAGTTGTGAACAAGGCATCTGATTGGATGATTGGATCTCACAAGAAGTGTATAAGTATCCAAAGTTTGGGTGAGTAACTATCTGTTCTAACTCAATTTTTTCCTCTTGCTTTCATCAGGAGTCTTTGAAGACTGATCTCCTTCATGATAAAGGCTTTTGTTTATTTTTTTACCCGATAGTGATCTTGCTATATGCGGTCGACTCCTACTTTTTTCCCTGCTATGTTTCAAGGTCTTCATTTATTATTAACGAATCAATAGAACAGATGGTAAAAATATCAAATGCTTAATCTGATATTAATAAAATGGGGTTGGGGTTGGGGTTGGGGTTGGGGTTGGGGT
>Ga0100385_1000456_pt1 | contig 49390 bp, 36 predicted proteins | sample CryGeymeta201509_FD_81543 | JGI IMG/M metagenome (GOLD analysis project Ga0100385, IMG submission 81543) | Groundwater microbial communities from Crystal Geyser aquifers in Utah, USA - Crystal Geyser metaG 2015-09 | ecosystem: Environmental > Aquatic > Deep subsurface > Groundwater | place: USA... | reverse complement strand
CCTCCATGCATGTGCCCACAATGTTAAGCGGGCGGCGGCCCTGGTCCGTTTTTGGCTTGTTCTGCGGGTGCTAGAGGCAATTGTCGAAGCTCGGAGACTGTCCATCAGTTTTCAACAACGATTGACCTTCTAAATCCGTCAGAAATGAGGAAGTTGAGTGAAACCGACGGCCTCCTGGAGCCCGGCGGACCCGTCGCAGAATCACAGTGCCGGGCTGGAGCCCGGCAAACCAATCGCAAGAGCTCGGCGGACCAATCAAGGGACTGTGCAAAACGGTTCGCAAATCGCGGTGTTCGTTGTAGAGTGCCCGCCTATCAGCTCACATCGGAGAAGAATATGTCCAAACTCCCAGCGGACAGAACCGAAAGCGCATTCGAAGATTACAAGGCGCCGTATACGACTAATCAAGCAATGGTCGAGGCAAATCGATGCCTCTACTGCGTCGATGCGCCGTGCATCAAGGCATGTCCAACGTCGATTAATATCCCGGAATTCATTCGTAAAATCGCGACCCATAACGTCGAAGGTTCGGCAAAGACCATCTTTGATTCGAATATCTTGGGCATGAGCTGTGCGCGCGTTTGTCCGGTCGAGGTCCTTTGTGTTGGCGACTGTGTCTACAACGAGATGGACGTGCCCCCGATTCAGATCGGCCGGTTGCAGCGTTACTCGACAGATCTGGCGTTCGAAAAAGGCTGGCGATATTACGAAGCGGGCGAATCAACCGGTAAGTCGGTTGGCCTTGTGGGTGGCGGGCCTGCAAGCCTTGCTGCGGCCCACGAGCTTCGACGTTTGGGCCATGCCTGCACGATTTACGACAAGAACGACATTTTGGGCGGTTTGAACACCAACGGTGTGGCCCCGTACAAAATGAAGGCCGACCGGAGCCTCGAAGAGGTCGCATGGATTCTTGAGATCGGCGGCATCGATGTTCAAAGCGGCGTGACCGTCGGTAAAGACATCAGCTGGGAAGACATCGAAGCCAAACACGATGCGATTTTCATCGGTATCGGCCTTGGTCCCGACAAGTTCCTGAAGGCGACCGGCGAAGACCTGAACGGCGTTCACGGTGCGGTCGAGTGGATTGACAACATGAAGCTTGGCCCGGTGAACCTGTCGCACGTCAAACATGCATTGGTCATTGGCGGCGGAAATACCGCGATGGATTGTGTCCGCGAGCTTTGTGGCCTGGGTATCGAAAACGTCCATATGGTCTACCGCGGCGACGAGTCACGCATGAGCGGTTATGCCCACGAATGGTCGGCTGCCAAACAACTCGGCGCCAAAGCCATCTGGAGCGCATTGCCCTTGGCCTACGAAGGTGGCGGGGCCGTGAAGACCGCGAAATTGCAGCTGCTGGACGGGGAACGAAAACCCATCCCAGGCGATGTAATTGAAGTGCAGGCGGACCTTGTTTTGCTGGCCGTGGGCCAGTCAAAACTGGGCGATAGCCTGCATCATTTGGACGGAATTAAAACGGATTGGGGTCGGCTTGTGGTCGACGAAAATCAAGCGCTTGGGCGCAAAGGTTGGTTCGCCGGTGGCGACGCGTCAAACGGCGCCAAAGAAGTCGTCAATGCTGCAGCCGAAGGCAAAGTCGCCGCGAACTCGATCGATCGTTATCTGAAGGGAGGCCACTAAGATGCCTGATTTAAAAACAAATTGTGCCGGTATTAAATCTCCAAATCCTTTTTGGCTTGCTTCGGCTCCTCCAGCGAATTCGGGTGCCCAAATTCAGCGCGCCTTTGACCACGGCTGGGGCGGAGCGGTCTGGAAGACGCTGGGAACTCCGATTCAAAACGTCTCGAGTCGTTTTGGTGGCGTGAATTACGGCGGAAAAAAGAATATCGGCTTTAATAATATCGAGCTGATTACGGACCGTCCTTTGGACGTGAACTTTCGCGAAATTTACGAGACCAAACAAAAATATCCAGACCACGCGATCATCGCGTCGTTGATGGTCGATTCGAAAGCCGAGTGGAAAGATTTTATTAAACGCGCGATTGATTCAGGCGCGGATGGCCTTGAATTGAATTTTGGCTGCCCACACGGCATGTGCGAGCGTGGAATGGGCTCGGCCGTGGGCCAGGAGCCCAAAGTTAACGAAGAAATCACCAGCTGGGCCGTCGAATATTCGACCGTTCCTGTGCTTGCAAAGCTGACACCCAATGTTGGCGATATCGTGAAACACGGCCTCGCTTCGCAGCGTGGTGGAGCTCACGGTGTGTCGCTGATCAACACGATTAAGAGCATCATCGGTGTCGATATCGACACCTTTGTGGCCAAACCAGTCGTGGGCAATCGTTCGTCAAACGGCGGTTATTGTGGCGCAGCGGTTCGACCGATTGCATTGCACATGGTCGCCGCGCTCTCGCGTGACGAAGAATTTAATCTGCCCATCAGCGGCATTGGCGGGATTACGGATTGGCGAGATGCCGTCGAGTTCTTGTTGCTGGGTGCGTCGTCGGTTCAGGTCTGCACCGAGGTTATGCTTCGCGGTTACCGAATCGTGGAAGACATGATCGAAGGGTTGGAGAACTACATGCGCGAGCATCAGTTTGAAACCTTGGATCAGATGATTGGCAAGGCTGTCCCAAGCTATTCGGCATGGGGTGAGCTGGACATGAACTTCGAGACGGTCGCCAAGATCGATGCAAAATCATGCATCGGTTGTCAGCTTTGCGTCACGGCTTGCCATGACGGCGCGCATCAGTGCATCGACCCGAACGAGGACCCGATGATTCGGGTTCCGGTCGTGGACGAATCCGAATGTGTCGGCTGCAACCTGTGCCAGATCGTCTGTCCGGTCGATGGCTGCATTTCGATGGTCGAGGTGCTTAACGGGTTTGCTCCAGCCTCATGGAACGAGCACGTGACCGCTGGCGCGACCCTGCGTCCGAAGAAGGGCGCCCATTGAGCATCATTGACGACTGGGTTTGCGTCGTTATCCTCTAGGTAAGGAGGCGTCTCATGGAATCCAAGAGCATGAATCGTGCGCGAGCACTAAAACTTGCAGGGATGCGAAGCAAAACCGGTGGCGAGCGTGTACTCGCCGCGCTTGAGCGCGGCCGACGAGGACTTGGCGATGACAGCACCAGACGACTGGCGACGACAGGGCCAGGAACGCTACCTGAAAGGACGCCGATGGTCGCTTCAACATTACCAACTGTATCGAGAGGGTTGGGACCACGACCACTGTGAGTTCTGCGGTGCGAAGTTCTCGCTTGCCGCTGAGGAGCTAAATCACGGCTACGTCACGGACGACAACGACCGCTGGGTCTGTGAACCGTGTTTTCTTGATTTTCAAGACGAGATGGGTTGGCTAGTTCGAATTCACTGAATATCTGCCTGAAAAATCTCGACACTTCGGCCATCGGTTCCGTCAGGGGTGGGCAAGCCGTCGCTGATTCCTTCTGCTCCCTTTCCTAGCTCACCCCCGTCGACCCTGATCTGTAGGTTTCCGATCTGGACCTCTGGCCCATGCGCCAATCCGTAGATGCTTCCGCCATTGCCGCCGGCCCCCGGTCCACCTTGGCCACCATTTCCGCCATTTCCTCCATTTCCGCCTTTGCTGCGCATGCCGCTGGTTAGGTTGGCGAATTGTCCGTCGGCGCCGCTGCCACCCAGCCCGAATGCGCCGCCCATACCTCCGATTCCGCCCACGCCACCCTTTCCGCCTGTGATGACGACTTGGCTTCCACCAAGGCTGGAGGCCCCGATGGCAAGAATCCCGATGGAATCGCCACCGTGTTCGCCTCCTTGTCCAGGCTTCCCGCCGCAGCCTCCACTTCCAGCGCCGCCGCCCGCGCCGCCCTGAAGGTTGTTACCACCGCCGCCGCCACCGCCGGCTCCGCCTGAGCCGTTCTTTCCAAAGGAGCCGCTGCCAGCCCGCTCGCCACTATTCCACTCACCTGTGATGACTAAGCCGGTTAGCGGCGCCGCCGAACCTGGTTCCCCGACCGTACCTGCGGTAGTTCGGCTGACTCCGACGTCGCCGTCACTGACCCCTGTCGTTTGACAATTATTCATGGCAGGGTCGCCCCCTCCTTGGTCAAGAAACACGCCTAGGCCGTTTGTCCCGTGACCCCCGGCAGTGGGTTCGGTAATAGCGCCTATGGTGCACGATCCGCCGAGGCCACCGCTACCGCCGGAGATAGTTAGGCCGTGGCAAATCACAGATCCTCCAGTCGAACCGTTGGCGTTCTGCCCGTCGATTTGCGATCCGCCTAGCATGCCGTTATTCCCGTTTTGTCCCTCGCCCCGTTGGACTCGAACTGCGTAGAAATTCACGAAACTGTTTTCGATTCGTAGGGTGATGGCATGTTTGGTTTCGGGGTTTTGTGGAGGCAAAAAGTCGACCATGCCAAGGTTGATCAAGTTGCCGCCTTTTATGGTCAAGGTCGAAGTCGATGATTCACTTGTGATTTTCGTTTGGCTCGAGGCATCGGGGGCCGACTGAAACCGTTCTGAATATCCACCCCAAAGGTTGAACGTTGAGCTAGAAACGGTCCAATTCTTTGGGGCGACATAGTCGCCGTCGGTCAGCAAAATGGTTGTCCTGTTTTTCTCGAGGCTAATCGAGACCGCGTGTTTGAGCGTCGCAACCGGGTCTGTTGGCAGGAGTCCACGATTTCCATCATTACCGTGTAGTTGTGAGACAAAGACAGTCGACAACGTGTAGCCGTCGGAGCCGTCGTGGTTCGAGTCGATGCCATCCCCCAAGGTATCTAGACAATTCCCATAGGCGATGCATCCCTGCGGGGCATCACACATGGTCTCGCCGACGCCACATGAATTGGTTCCCGTGTCGGAATCGGCATCCATACCTGCGTCGTCATCAGTGCCAAAGTCGTCGTCAGTGGTCCCTAGGTCGACTTGTTTGGTCGAGGTCAGCGGTGAATCGAGGCAAGCGGTCAGCGAGAAACAGAATATGAGGGTTAGGACACGAGTCATGGCTTTCCTTAATGACGCATTTGAAGATGCATTTGACACGCCACTTCACCATGGAGTTTGCCGAAGGCAAATATTAAAAACCACCCCCATCAAAACTAAATTTAGTTTTCATTGCGAAACTAGTTTCTGGGATTAAAAGGACTGGAGTTCTTCCATTTCGCGATTGAATTCGTCAGCGGAAATAATGCCGCGAGCGTAGAGATTTCGTAGGTTTTCGACCTTTGCGTCATGGTCGGGCGAGGGCATCAGGGCAGGAAGGACCGAGTCTTCAAAATAGTCGTCTAATTCTTCCAAATCATCTTGCCGCCTTTCGGCTTCATACTCTGCGTTGAAGATGGGGTCGTGCAGGTCCTCCGCGAGCATAAGTGCCACAATCATTGGATAAATACAGGCCAACACGCCGATTTCGGAAAGAGTGGCGCCGAGCAGTACTTTCACGACGACTAAGAGTTCCACTGGCATTTTTAAGTTAAAATCGACACCCAAGGTTGGGACTGCGAGTACCTGCACACAGTAGGTCGTAAATACGACAAGCGATGCGACAAAACCCAAGCTTCCCAGCCATAATGGGGATTCCTTGATGAGTTTTTTTGCAAGCGATAGCGCCGTCGAGAGCGTGAATCTTGGCCCAAATACGAGTGGGAAAACGGGCCAGAGAAGGCTGAAATAGAGCACACCTGGAACGACGAGACACATCGTCGAAAAGACTCCCACGGTCACGTACATAGAAAGTAGAGGAATCCACAGGAACGCTAGGCCGAACGAGGCAATCCACGGATTCCAAGATACGTGCGTGGGGCGATTGAGGTCCTTCGCGACGCCATAACCAATTTGCAAAATCGGGTAGGTGAATGCGGTCGAGGCGCAATACATCGCAGCGATGATAAAGAGCTTGGAGACGGATTCTTCCAGCCGTCCGGATTGGAGCGCTGGAAGCCCAGCCAACTCCTGCAGCGCGGCGTTCAAGAGGAGTGCAAAAAAGGGATACAAAACGATCGATGGGCGACGTCGTAGTACCCTTCCTGTCATCGCGAACGTGTCTGAAAACCGAACCATTTGACCTCCATGTTCGGTTGTTATCGGTCAGACTTCGAAATGGTTGCAGAAATTACTCCTCGGTTGGTTCAGCCGCCGATTTTCCCCATCAGGGCGGCGCGTTCTCGCAGGAATTCCGCTTCGCTCAGGATTCCCTTCGCCCTCAAGTCCGCAATTTGTTGGATTTTTGCGGCCACATCCGGCGAAACCTGCACGGCTGCGAGGGCAACCGTCGCGGCATTTTCATCGTAGAGGTCGGCTGGATGTCTTGGCGCGGTTGGGCTCTTGACGTGAAGCACGGTTCATAAATGTCTTCGGCGATCATCAGAACCACGACGGTGAGATAGATAAGTGCCAAAACGAGGATGCCATTGAGTACGATCGAGCCAGAATAATGCGCCACCCACATCGCCGTAGTGTAACCCTTACTAAAAAAGAACTTGTCATTGGCAGGAGAATACCGCCGAGTTTGAGTCCATGGCCTCCAATCATGGCGAGAAGTGGATAGACCGCAATCGATGGGTTTCGTCGTAAGACGGTTTTTGTCATCGACCACGTATCTGAAAAAGTGCACCATTTTTGTCCCCGACTAGCTGTGTGGGGACGTTATCGGTCGAAGTCGGAAAGTATTGCGGGAATTCGTTCCTGAATATGCAGCCCGATGGCCGAGACTAGAAGCCGAAGCAGCCAAGCTTCTTGTTATTATTGATCGGCCAATTCGTGACGGTCCCGCCGTTGGCGTAGTAGATGTCGTAGTCCGATCCGATGATGCGCAAGGTCACGGGGTAGCCCATTGTTGTACCATTCGCGGTGTCGGGAAGCTGGATGCGCTCGCCAGTCATCGGGTCTTGCAGAATAAGAATGCCTTCGTCTGAATCGTTGGTATTGGCCGACGTCACTGCCTGTCCGTTCAGCAGCACATCGAAGGTCAAATCCACCACAGGAACGTCGATGACGTAGGTTTGGCTGCTCATGAATGACGTGTTCGATTGCAAAACATGATTATTATTGATGGGCCAATTCGTTAGGGTTCCGCCATTGGCGTAGTACACGTCGTAGACCGACGGAATGAGCCGTCGAGTCGCTGGGTAGCCCATGGTGTTGCCATTGGCGGTGTCGGGCAACTGGATTCTTTCGCCGGTTGTCGGGTCTTGCAGAATAAGGATGCCTTCGTCGGAATCATTGGTGTTGGCGCTGGTGACCGGCTGGCCAGCCAACGTGACATCAAAGGTGGCGTCGATCGTTGGGGTGTTGATGACAAAGGTCGACACGGAGATCAACGACGCGTCTTCGTAAAGGACATGATTATTATTGATGGGCCAATTCGAAATCGTCCCGCCGTTGGAGTAATAAATATCGTAAATCGCTGGAATTAAACGGCGTGTTGCGGGGTACCCCATCGTCGAGCCGTTGGCGGTATCGGGCAGTTGGATGCGCTCGCCGGTGGTTTTGTCCTGAAGGATGAAAACACCTTCGTCCGAGTCGTTGGTGTTCGCGCTGGTCACGGGTTGTCCGTTCAACGTGGCTTCAAAAGTAATGTCGGTCGACGGCACGTTGATGACGTGAGTCCGAGTGGTCACCATCGGAACGTTCTTGCTCAGCAAATGATTATTATTGATGGGCCAATTCGTGACGGTCCCGCCATTGGCGTAGTAGATGTCGTAGTTCGCCGGCAGAATTCGGCGAGTGGTCGGGTAGCCCATCGTGGTGCCGTTGGCCGTGTCTGGCAGTTGGATTCGTTCGCCTGTCGTTGGGTCAGCCAGAATGAAGACGCCTTCGTCCGAATCGTTGGTGTTGGCGGACGTGACGGGTTGTCCGTTCAGCGTGACGTCAAAGGTTAGATCGACCGTCTGCACGTTGATGGCATAGGTCTGCGAAGAACCAAGGTTCGCGCCTTCGATGAGCACGTGATTGTCGTTGATTGGCCAATTCGTCAGGGTTCCGCCGTTGGCGTAATAGATGTCGTAGGTGCCCGGCAGAAGTCGTCGCGTGGCTGGGTAGCCCATGGTGGTGCCATTGGCGGTATCGGGCAGCTGGATGCGTTCGTTTGTGGTGGGGTCGACCAGAATGAAGATGCCTTCGTCGGAGTCGTTGGTGTTGGCGGCGGTGACGGGTTGTCCGTTTAAGGTGACTTCAAAGGTGATGTCGACCGTCTGCACGTCGATGACGATGGTCTGTGGGCTGTTCAGGTCAGCGCGTTCGATAAGGCGCCGTGAATTGTTGATGGGCCAATTCGTCAAGGTTCCGCCGTTGGCGTAGTAGATGTCGTAGTAGCCGGGGATGATGCGGCGGGTTGTCGGGTAGCCCATCGTGTTGCCGTTGGCGGTGTCGGGCAGTTGAATGCGCTCGCCGGTATCGGAGTCTTGCAGAATGAGGACGCCTTCGTCGGAGTCGTTGGTGTTGGCCGAGGTGACAGGTTGTCCGTTCAACGTGACGTTGAAAATGATATCCACGACGGGCACGTTGACCGTGTAGGTCATGCCATCCGCCGCGATTCCGCAGCCACACGATCCGTTATTGCAGGACTCGCCGTTCGTGCAGCCTCCGCAGAAGAGTGTGCCGCCGCAACCATCGGGCATGGCTCCACAGGCCGCGCCAAGACTGGTGCAGGTTTCGGGCACACAAACGCATTGGCCCGCCGCGCATGATTCGCCGATGCCGCAGGTGCCGCAGGCCGTTCCACAGACTGGGTCGGGCCCACATTGGGTCATGGAACAATCCGGCTGGCAGCAGTTGGTGGTGTTGTAGCCCGTGCAATCGGCCTTGCAGCTCAGTGTGCCGATACCAGCGCTTTGAGTGCCGCAGGTTTGACCGGCCAGAGCTGTACCGTCACAGACCTCGGTTCCGTTGATGATGCCGTCACCGCAGCTTGGAGCGGGCGGGCAGGCGGTGGTGATGAACGCGGCGCAGTTGGCGGCGCACGTCAAAACGCCTGGTCCAAAACCCTGAGTTTCGCAGGTTTCGGAATCCAGCAGTGCACCGTCGCAGACTTCTGTGCCGTTCAGCACGCCGTCTCCACACGTGGGAGCGGGCGGGCACAAATCCGTGTCGTAGCTTCTGCAATCCGCGGCGCAGCCTAATGTTCCCGCGCCGAAACCTTGGGTCTCGCATGTTTGGTTAGACAAAAGCGCGCCGTCACAGGTCTCGGTGCCGTTGATGGCGCCGTCACCACAGCGTGGTGCTGCAGAGCATCCCGAGGTGTCGTAGGCCTGACAATCGGTGCCACAGACCAAGGTGCCTGGGCCAAATCCCAGCGATTCACAGGTCGCCGTGCCGATCAGCGTTCCGTCACATACTTCGTTGCCGTCGATCGCCACACCGTCGCAGGTGTCCGCGGGACCGCATGATGCAAGGTCAAACGCTCCACAATTTGTCGCACACCGAAGTGTTCCAGCCGTTCGGCCCAATAATTCGCAGGTGTTTCCGCCAACGTCCGTGCCGTCGCAAATTTCGGTTCCGTTGAGGAGGCCGTCACCGCAGGTTGGCGCAGCCGTGCAGGAGCTCGTGTCGAACGTTTGGCAATTTGATGCGCAGCCCAGCTCGCCGCCCGCAAACCCTTGAGACTCACAAGTTTCGCCACCGATTTGGTTCGCGTCGCAAAGCTCGCCGGTTTCGACGATGCCGTTTCCGCAGACTCGGTCTTCGGTGCCTGTGTCTCCGCCAGAGTCGTTTGCTGCATCTTCGCTCGCATCCGGTGCACCAAGGTCGCTGTTGCCAGCGTCGGTCAGGCCGATGTCGGACTCGCCCGTATCATCGGACGTGCCCGTGTCGCTTTGTCCTTGGTCGATTCCGCTCCCATTATTGGTCGTTGAATTTGAGGCGTCGTCGGAGCAGCCGCTGAAAGCAATCGCGGCGAAAAAAATGGCGAGGTATCGGAGTGTCATCGGAATCCAACTCAAGAATTGAGTCCGATAAGTACTGGTTTACCAGAGGTTCTTCCAGCGTTCTGACCGACCTTTCAGGAAATTTCAGCCTCGTCGACCTCGGTCCACAACATCGACATGCGTATTGGAACCGAGTCGGTCTGGTTTTCAACGCGACCTTCGAGTTCAAGCATCCGCTGCAGCAAGGTGTCGTAGGCTGCTTTGAGTTCGTCGCTGTCGTCCTTCAAAATCCGGAAATTCAACGTCCGGGCGAAGGACACGTCCTTTGGCGTGATGAAGCGCGCCAGGACTGTTTCAGCGACGTTTTGCATCAGACTATTTAATGCCCCGATTCTTTTCGAAAATCCCTCGTCGACCAATCGCGAAACGAGTTGTGTCGCGCGATAGCGAACAGCGCGACCATCGGGCTCCTGAACAATTCGTTCTTCGTCCAATAAGTGCTCAACGGCGAGTTCGATATCTTCTCGCGGCACGCTCGGAAGCAGCTGAATGATTCGGGCAAGGCTTTTCGACTCCGCCCAAATCATAAACTCGATACGACGGGCGAGGGTGTGTTCAATTTCGGGAAGGAAAAAATCCGAACGTAATTCACGATTTAGTCGCTTCATGGTCCGTGTGCTGACTTCGATAAGTTCCGCAGCTTCGGCCAGCGTTGAGCCCGATTCGCGTAGTTCTCGAAAATAAGAAAGGCGCATGAAATTGGTGAGGTCTTTTAGCGGGAAACCCATATGAGCCGCCAGCATGGCAGGGGGCCGCAACATCGAGAACATGATGCGACGGTGCACAAAATCATCACCTTCTTCCTGGTTTTTACCTTCTGTTTCAGCAGTAGTCATCGAATTCTCGCGCAGAAATGAAAGTCAAAGGCCCGATGGCGCGTGGCCACCGGGCCCGGGTCAACGTCTCGAGAATCAGTGGCTGGCGTCGATGGTCGTGACCACTGCAGCAAACGCATTGTCGTAACCCGTTGATGTACTTCCGCAGCAACTGTCATCGGCGACGGTACCGTCTAGGTCGATGCTGGTGATTCGGCACGGGTCACATGCCAAGCCTGGGTCGACAATGCACATCGGCGCTGGCATTGCGCCAAGTGCGAGCTCAAGGGCGTCTTGTTGGGCTTGGCCCAAGGTCATGGGTCCAAATGGGGTCGAGACGTAGCAGTTTCCGTCGGTGGTATCTTCGATGCAGGTGTCGGTAGCGGCGTCGCCGAGTACGGCCTCAAATCCAGCGATCGAAAGGCTCTGATCGGCAGCTGAACGGGTGATCGTCGCGCTTAGAACGATGCCGTCGTCGACGCAATAACCAAGGCCAGGACCCGTCTTGTAAGTGAGGAGGTCAAACGTCGTGGGATTGGTAAACGCGCTGGTTGGTTCAGGGATAAGGTCTTCCAGATAAGCCACTATGGCCTGGATGCTCGGACCAAAACCTTCGGTGGTTTCGCCGCAACAGGCGGTGTTCACCGACTGTTCGTTGGCCGAAACGGTTTCGATTAAACAGAAGTCACAAACTCTGCCTGCATCTTCTACACACATGGGGGCGGGTACATCACCGACGAGCGCCAGGAGGACATCGGCTTGAGCTTGTGTGAGTGTGAGTTCGGTTTCGTTGCGAATGATGCAGCCGTCATTTGTCGAAAGACACGTTTGAGTCGCTTCGTCGCCGAGCGCGGATACGCCAATAGTTGCGCTGAGGGTCGATAGATTCAGTACAAAATCGAGGACTTTTCCTTCGTCGATGCAGAAGCCGAATCCACCGCTTGCTTCATAAGAAATCGTATCGACGCCGGTCAGGTCGAATGCAATCGGGGCTGGCTGGGTGAAATAACAAGTGGCGGCCGGTGTGGCGCCAAAACACGCAGCATCGGTTGGCGTGTAGCCGAGTTCTCCTAAACGCTGTCCAAGTGGCTCGGGCATCAAATTGCCGGCAACACATGCGACACCGCCGCCGCTCAACAGAAACGCAGTGGGGACGATTGTCGGGCAGGTGAAACCCTCTTCAATCAGCTCGTTGCGATACACACATGCGAGGGTGTCGCCGGCCGTCACGGCTTGGCCTTCGCCGCAGCGTGTGTCGACATCTGGGTTGGAGTTTGAGTCGTCGCTCGAACAGGCGCCAAGCTGGATGAAAATTGCGATGGGTAGGATTAGTTTTTTCATTTTTATCTCTTCAAAAGGCTAGGGGACATTTCTGTCCCGAATTCGCTTTGAGTAAACTGCACATAAGGTGCCATAAGTGTCCCTTCGTCTCAAGTCGTTGAAATGAAAGCACATGATGGAAATGGGTTTGGAGCGGGTCTCAGATTACTGAGGGGACAAATTTGGCCCGTCTCACTTTTCTGAGGTCAAGGAATCGATTGGATAACGTCCACAATCGCGCTCAGACCGTCCAGATATTCGGAGGTCATCGTGCCGCAGCAGGCGTCGTCGACAACGACTCTGTCCACGGTCACGCCGTGCAAAAGGCAAGGGTCACAGGCAAGGCCAGGGTCTTCGACACAAGTAGGAGCGGGCATCGCGGCAAGCGAGTTTTCAAGCGCGGTCTCTTGGTCTTGGTCCAAAATAATTGGGCCAAACGGCTTTGAGACGTAACAGTTTTCGTCATACCGAGTGTCCTCGATGCAGTCATCGGTCGCTCGATCGCCGATGAATGCGCGCCCTCCAGAGATCGACAGCTTCTGGTCGGTCGTTGAACGCGTGATCAAAGCCCCCAAGACCATGCCGTCTTGAACGCAGTAGCCCCAAAGACCGCCCGTGGAAAAGTGCAATTCCGTGAAGGTGTCAGGATTGCTGAAGGCCCGGGCAGGCGGTGGATCGGGCGTCGGGACGAGGTTTTGAACGTAGGCGACCAACGCCGCCAGCTTTGGACCAAAGGTCGGTGCAAGGTCTCCGCAGCAATCGGTATCGACCGTTTGGCTATCGACCAGAAGCGTTTCGACGAGACAGAAATCACAGACTCGACTGGCATCGACAGCACACATGGGAGCAGGGATGGCGCCGATTAGGACGAGCAGGGCGTCTTTTTGTGTGGGTGTGACTTGGATGCGGTGTTCTTGGCGAACCATACAGATCGAGGCGGGCTCGTTGATGCAAGTATCTGTTGCACTATTACCGACGACCGCGACTCCGATCGTGGCGTCCGACGTGTTCAAGTTGAGCGTGAAATCGAGAATATCGCCCTGAGTGATGCAGAATTCTGAACCCCCATCGACTTCGTAGATGACCAATCCTGCATTGCTCAAGTCAAAGGCCATCGAAGTATGCGAGCCAGTGTCAGCTTCGCCAGCGTCCACGCCTTGAACAGGGGCTTTGGGGGCGTCTGATGAACATGCCAAGAGTGGAAGCAGGAGGATGAATGGCAAAATCAGATTTTTCATGTTTTTCACCAAGCCCCACCCAGTTTGGGTTGTTCGGCCGAATCTAAACAGTTTCCCTCCTCGATTCAATGTCCCGCACCATCGATTCGTTGCCCCACTGAGACCTGTTCACCCGAAACCCGACTCCTGCCCCGCATCACAGATTCTTAGGTCCAAAATGTCCCGTATCCGTAATTAGTTGCGCGACCGGAGAGGCAAATCAGACTTCGCTCAGCACATAAAATGTGGTTTGCTTCGAAAGAAATCGAATAACCAAAGGTATTTAGTGAAAAAGCTACTCTTGATAATGATCGCGTTGGCGGTCATTGCGCCGGCTTCGGCATCCGCGTTTTGTGGTTTTTATGTCGCTCCTGGCGATGCAAAACTTGTGAACAAGGCGACACGGGTTGCGTTGATGCGTCATGGGACCAAAACCGTGATGTCGTTACAGCCTGATTACGAAGGTCCGGCCGAGGGATTCGCGATGGTGATTCCGGTCCCACAGGTCCTGCAAAAAGAAGACGTCAAAACGCTGGACGGTTCGCTCTTTGATACGCTCGACGAGTACACGAGCCCGCGTATGTCGGAGTATTGGGAACAAGATCCTTGTCCCAGGCCGGTGAAGCGCTCGGCGCGGGGTGTTCCTGATTACCCAAGGTCGGCCATGAATGACATGGCCGTTGAAAAAAGCACCGTTGAAAAGCCGTTCGTTAAAATCGAGGCGAAATTTGCCGTCGCCGAGTACGACATTTTGGTCTTGAGCTCGAACGACGGAACAGCACTCGAAAGCTGGCTGACCAAACGTAAATACAAGATCCCAAAAGGGGCAGCCCCTTATCTTGCGCCCTACATCAATTCCGGGATGTATTTTTTTGTGGCCAAGGTCGACCCCAAGCGCGCTAAATTTAAGGGCAACCAGGCGATTCTGTCGCCGCTTCGTTTCCATTATACGAGCGAAGATTTTACCCTGCCGATTCGGCTTGGGATGATTAACGCCGACGGTGAACAGGATATTGTCGTTTTTGTTTTGGGCGAAGAGCGCTTTGTTCCAGCCAATTACCCGCACGCGCCGATCCCCACCAATATCGTCGTGAAAGACAAAGTTCGTGAGAATTTTGCCCAGTTTTACGAAGGTCTTTTTGCCAAAGCTCGCAAAGAAAACGAGGACGCGATCATCACCGAATATGTCTGGGAATTGGCCACGATTCAGTCCAAAACCGAGATCGGGCAGGGTTATCATTGCGATCCGTGTACCTCGACCGTGACCTATTTCACCCCGGAATGGTTGGTGTCGCTGGGCCTCGATGTTTTTGGCGTGGGCTCCTCACCCGAATCCACGGTCGCCAAACCGCTGGCTGCGGGCGCCCCCAAAAAGCTGGTTGTGACGCGATTGCATGGGCGATTTAAACCGGACCTGAAAAACCCTGACATCGTGTTCCAAAAAGCCACTCCACTTTTTGGCGGCATGGGCACTCCCGATAAAAAAGGGAAGTTGGAAGCCACCAAATACCGCGACGCCATCAACATGTTTCAAGGGCGTTATATCCTGCTGAATAAGTGGAAGGGCCCGGCCATGTGCAATTCCCCGCAATACGGGAATTGGGGTGGGCCTCCCAACGGCGGAGCTCCTGCTGCGAAGAGTAACGGTGCGAGTTTTGGAAAGAAATCCAAAGCTCTTAAACCCGAGAGCTATGTGAAGGGTAAGATCAATTACTCTCCACCTGCAGTGGCCAAATAGTCGAGATTGATGAGTCGAATGAATGGCTAAAAACAAAGCTCTCAACTCCAAGGGCCACGTCGGCGAGACTAACTACTCTCCGCCAGCAGTGGCAAAATAGACGGCTTGTGGGCGTCGATGGCTAGGCCGTTGGAACAATCATCGGGAGCCGATGTCTGAACGAATGAATCATTGAAGGTAAGTCATGAAAAGAATCGTCGTAATGCTACTCCTCTTGGCGGTTGTCGCGCCCTCGTCCGCCGCGGCGTTCTGCGGTTTCTACGTCGCGCCGGGCGACGCCAAACTTGTGAACAAGGCCACACGCGTCGCGTTGATGCGTCATGGGACTACGACCGTAATGTCGTTGCAGCCTGACTACCAGGGGCCTGCAGAGGGCTTCGCGATGGTGATTCCAGTGCCGCAGGTCCTGCAGAAGGAGGACGTCAAGACGCTCGAACGCTCTCTTTTTGATACCCTTGATGAGTACACCAGCCCACGCATGTCGGAGTACTGGGAACAAGACCCATGTCCCCGACCTGGTCTCTCAATCGGCGAAGGCGGCAGCGGCAACTACCCGAGTGTGGCCGACTATGGACTGAAGGGACAAGCGTCTGTTCCCACCGAGAAACCCTTTGTCAAAATCGAGGCGAAATTTGCCGTCGCCGAGTACGATATTTTGGTCTTGAGCTCGAACGACGGAACGGCACTTGAAAGCTGGCTGACCGAGCGGAAATACAAGATTCCCAAAGGTGCCGCGCCCTACTTGGCTCCATACATCAATTCTGGGATGTACTTTTTTGTCGCCAAAGTTGACCCCAAAAGGGCCAAATTTGAAGGCAATCAGGCTGTTTTGTCGCCGCTTCGTTTTCACTACACCAGCGAGGACTTCACGCTGCCCATTCGTCTGGGAATGATAAATGCCGACGGCGAACAAGACATCGTGGTCTTTGTTTTGGGCGAAGAACGTTTTGTTCCGGCCAATTACCCGCATGCTCCAATTCCCACCAATATCGTCGTCAAAGACAAGGTTCGTGAGAATTTTGCAGAGTTTTACGAAGGCCTTTTTGCCAAGACACGTAAAGAAAACGAGGACGCCATCATCACCGAATATGTGTGGGAATTGGCGACGATTCAATTCAAAACCGAGATCGGGCAGGGTTACCATTGCGACCCATGCACCTCGACGGTCACCTATTTCACGCCTGAATGGCTGGTCTCACTTGGGCTTGATGTCTTTGGGGTAGGCCACTCGCGGTCTTCAGCCAAACGTCGTGTTGCTGGTGCGCCCAAGAAGCTGGTCGTGACCAGGCTGCATGGGCGATTTAAACCGGACCTGAAAAACCCGGATATCGTGTTTCAGAAAGCCACGCCGCTTTATGGCGGCATGGGCACCCCCGACAAGAAAGGGAGCCTTGAAGCCACCAAATACCGCGACGCCGTCAACATGTTTCAAGGGCGTTATATCCTGCTGAATAAGTGGAAGGGAAAAGCCATGTGCAAATCCCCGCAATACGGTGTTTGGGGCGGGCCACCCGACGGTGGTGCACCCGCTGCAAAAAGCAATGGCGCGAGCTTTGGCAAGAAATCCAAGGCACTCAAGCCCGAGAGCTACGTCAGGGGCAAGATTAGTTATTCTCCGCCCGCCGTGGCGAAATAGTTAGCACCCTTGGTGCCCATGTGCTCGGTGCGCGGGCATCCTGACCTGGTTTGGTCATCTAACTTTGCGTCAGCAATTGGGGATCTGTAATATGGACGACCACGCCACCCGAGGTCGGTCATGAATAGAGTCGTCGTTTTGCTGCTTACCTTGGCGTTTGTGGCGCCTTCCTCCGCCGCTGCATTTTGCGGATTTTATGTCGCGCCCGGTGATGCCAAGCTGGTGAACAAGGCGACCCGCGTGGCGCTGATGCGTCATGGCACGACGACCGTGATGTCGTTGCAGCCCGACTACGAAGGCCCAGCCGAGGGTTTCGCGCTGGTGATTCCGGTGCCGCAGGTCCTCAAGAAGGACGATGTCAAAACTCTAGACCACTCGCTCTTTAATACCCTCGACGAGTTCACCAGCCCGCGCATGTCCGAATACTGGGAACAGGACCCGTGCCATCCAACCAGGTTCTACAATTTCGACGACATGCTCATCGATGGCGAAATCCAGAAAAAGTCGCAAACAGCGCCGCAGAAACCCGCGACACCCTTTGTTAAAATCGAAGCCAAATTTGAAGTGGCCGAGTACGATATCGTGGTGCTGAGCTCCAACGATGGTGCGTCCCTCGAGACTTGGCTCACGGATCGGAAATACAAAATCCCGAAGGGAGCGGCGCCGTACTTGGCGCCATACATCAATTCGGGGATGTACTTCTTTGTGGCCAAGGTCGATCCCAAACGCGCAAAATTCGAAGGGAAACGGGCGATTCTTTCGCCGCTGCGGTTTCACTACACAAGCCAAGACTTTACGCTGCCGATTCGTCTGGGGATGATCAACGCGGAAGGCGAACAAGATATCGTCGTCTTTGTTTTGGGTGAGGAACGTTTTGTCCCGGCCAATTATCCTCATGCGCCGATCCCCACAAATATCGTCGTCAAAGATAAAGTCCGTAAGAATTTTGCTGGGTTTTACGAGGGCCTTTTTGCCAAGACACGCAAAGAAAACGAAGGCGCCATCATCACCGAATATGTGTGGGAATTGGCAACGATTCAGTCCAAAACCGAGATCGTGCAGGGCAATACATGCGACCCTTGCACGACCTCGGTGAGCTATTTCGCCCCAGAGTGGTTGGTCTCGCTTGGGCTTGACGTGTTTGGTGTGGTTTTGTCGGCAGAGTCGAAAGTCGCGCAACCTTTGACGGCGGGCACGCCCAAAAAACTAGTGGTGACGCGTCTGCACGGTCGTTTCAAGCCCGACCTGAAAAGCCCGGATATCGTGTTCCAGAAGGCGTCGCCGCTGTTTGGTGGAATGGGGATGCCAGATGCCAAGGGTGGTTTGGAGCCAACGGTCCATCGGGACGCCGTCAACATGTTTCAGGCCCGCTATATTCTATTGAACAAGTGGAAGGGAAAGACGCTGTGTAAGGCCCCCTCTTATGGGCATTGGGGACTTCCGCCAAATCCCAAGGCTCCAGTGCAAGGCAACGGCGGCAGTTTCGGCAAGAAAACTGAAGCCTTTGCCCCCGAGGATTACGTGAAAGGCGCGATCAACTATTCACCGCCCAAGAAACGGTTTCCGGTTAGGCCTGAGTAAAGCGCTGCCCAGTAATAGGCCGCTCTAGGCCCCAACAGAATTGAGTTGGTAAACCCGCGGAAATAGTTTTGCCGTGAGCGCAGGTTGACCATCTGTGGAGCGTTATTAGCTTGGTCCCGACACCACGCAGAGGAAAGCACCTGATGAACGACATGATTCATACCCGAAATGTAGCGACCGAAGTTCGTAGCTCGCATAACCGCGTCGTCGCGATTCTGATGGCTGTGTTCTTCGGATATTTGGGCGTTCACCGGCTCTACACGGGGCGTTACGTCACAGCGATCCTGTGGTTCCTCACCGGTGGACTTTTCGGGTTTGGTTGGTTCTACGACGTGCTGATGCTGGCGATAGGGCGCTTCAAGGACTCGGACGGTCGAGTGTTGGGGCCACCCCAGTACAGGTCGATGCCCTCAGGAGCTGAAGGCCCGTACCGAGCATTGCCGGTTGCGAAGCCTCGGGCCCGCACCGAGGAAGAAATCGCTTACGATGAGATGGACGTCGATCCACTCGACCAGAAATTCGCCGATCTTGAACGTCAGATGAAAGCGGGCTAGTCGAGCGGGGCGCTCATGAGTCGGTCCAGTTGAAGCTGCGCCTCGTCTTTTGCGCTCTTCAGGTCGCCGTCTACGGCTTGCCGAACTTCGTAATAGAACTTGATTTTGGGTTCGGTTCCGCTGGGTCGAACGATGATTCTTGCGCCTTTTTCGAGGCGAAAAATCAACACATCACTTTTGGGTAAATCGACAGCCTCTGTCCCAGTGGCTGTGCGACGAACACCCGTGCGCAGGTCTGTGTAAGAAAGAACCGCGAGTCCTCCTACAGAAGTCGGTGGGGCGGCACGTAAGCGGTCGGTGAGCCCACGAAGCACGGTGTCGTCAGCCGTGTATTTCAGCGCGTGCTGGCCCGTGAGGTAGACACCAAACTCGCGATAGATGCTGTCGAGTTCGTCCAAGACGGTTTTTCCGGCCACTTTGAGGGCCGCCGCCATCTCGCAGAACATCACTGCGGCGCTCACACCGTCTTTATCACGTACGAGTTCGCCGACCGTGTAACCCAGCGCTTCTTCGTACCCAAACGCGAAGGTCACGTTTGGATTGGCGAGCGCTGCGTTGGCGATCCATTTGAAGCCGGTGAGGGTCTCAAAATAGGTGGCATCCATGGAATCAGCCATTTCACCGAGAAGTTGGCTGGAAACGATGGTGGTTGCGACCGCGACATGAGCTTTGTGCGCCCGTGCGTATTTCAGGCGGTCCCAGCCAAGCAACGCGCCGATTTGGTCGCCTCGAAGCATCTGGTATTCGCCATTCGAGTCACGAGCGGCGACCGCCAGACGATCGGCGTCGGGGTCATTGGCGATGGCCAGATCGGCGTTATTGTCGCGCGCGTACTTGACCACCAGGTCCATGGCGCCTGGTTCCTCGGGATTGGGGAAGCGAACGGTCGGAAAATGACCGTCGGGTTCTTGTTGCTCTAAAACCGGGAAAACGTGTTTAAAGCCGGCTTCTGCAAGCGCGCGCAAGGTCGGTTCCGCCCCCACGCCGTGCATGGGTGTGTAGGATACACAAAGGGTGTCTCGTCCTTCCGCCCCGTGAATTGAAAGCGTACGAACACCTTTCATGTACGAATCAACCAGGTCAGTTGGAAACGATTCGATCAACGGCGATTCATCGCACCAGGGAATCAGGTTGGCGGCTGCATCATTAACGCACGCCGCGATTCCGGTGTCATGAGGCGGGATGATTTGTGCGCCGTTGCCCCAATAAACTTTGTAGCCATTATACTCTGGCGGGTTATGGCTGGCGGTGACCATCACACCCGCCGCTGCATTGAGCCGTGTGACTGCATAGGCGGTTACAGGAGTCGAAACCAAGTTGGGCGACAGATAGACTTTGATGCCCAGAGCAGCCAGGACTCTCGCGGTATCTTGCGCGAATTCGAGCGAAAGAATGCGGCCGTCGTAGCCGACAACCACGCCGCGAGTCGCTGCGTCTTTCACGTTCTTCAACAGATAGTTGCCCAGCCCAGCGGAGGTCTCACGGACGACCAGTCGATTCATCCGCATCGGTCCAGCGCCGATGACGCCTCGTAAGCCGGCGGTTCCGAAAGCCAAACGTCCCGAGAATCGCAAAGCGATTTCATTTTGGTCGTTGGTTTTCAGCAGGGCCGTGAGTTCGGCCTGTGTATTCGGGTCGGGATCGCGTTCAAGCCATCGCTGCACGTTGTCGGAAATCATTCAAACCTCAAGGAACCAGACTCGTCATGCGTAACCCGTCCGGGAGCACTCGGCAAGTAGATGGCGTGCGGATGAGCGCCATTTTTTAAGCCTGCGCGAATATTGGTGTTTTGACGAAAATCTGCAACCTATTGATTAACTTGAGAACCGCTGCTAAGTTCCGCCCGAATTTGGATGATGATGTGAACGTGTGAGGAAAAAGTGAAATATTTTCATTGGCTTGTTGTTGTATCTGTACTTTCTGGTGGTTTCGTTGCTTGTGGTGATGACACCGCTGAACAACCGGTAATCGACATTCGATCGGACGATAATAATCGCCAACCCGACCCGATGCCCGAGCCTGATCCGGTTCCAGAAGAGTCGGTTGAGCTGATTGCGATCACAGATGTCACGTTGAGCGCTGATCCACTTACCGAGGTCGACCTCGAAGTGTTGCTCCGCACGGTCACAACTCAGACCGCTCTGTCGGAAACGGAAATCCGATTCACGATTCTGCAGGCGCCAAACGCCTCGGCAGCGCTCTCGGTGGACAGCGTGGCCACCAACGCAGACGGCCACGCCAAAGTGACCCTCGATGTTGGTGATGCAGCGGGTGTCTTGGTGGTTCGTGCGCAGGCGGCCAATGTTGCGCCTGTTCAGTTCACGATCAACATCGCTGATGTTGCACCTGGCGACATCCGTGTCGAAATCCTGACTCCAGCAAATGCAGCACCGCAGCTTGCTCCGTTTCGCGTCCGTGCCTACCCAGCGACTCAATTCAACTGTGCAACGTTCCCACGTCTTGCGGATTCGCAGGGATTTGTCGTGGGTACATCGGCTCAGGGCACCTTGGTCACATTGACCGATATTCCTGCAGACGCCGCGTACACCGTCACAGTTCAGGCGATGGGCAACGGTCTTTCGCCGCTGGCCGCTGGTTGTGCTGACGCGGTTCCAGTCCGAACCAGTCAAACGAGCAACGTTCAGATCTCGATCGACCTCGTGCCGCTCGACCCTACGGGAACCTACGACGTTCGCGGATTCTGGGACCTTTCCGAAGCGATTTCGCAGTCTGGCGGAGCGGGAAGCATCATCGTTGGATTGATCGACTTCCTCGCGAATCCAGGTCTCTTTGTTTATGACTTCGTGATCACGCAGATTCAGAACTCGACGTCGTTTGACGTGATGACACTCTTGAACGCATTTGGCGCGCAGACGCTTATTTCGGACGCGATCAACGACTTCATTTTCCAGGACGCCACTCTGCAGAAGTTCCGCGACGTTGGGATTGGTCTGCAGCAGATGCTCAACAACCTCGAAGTCGAGAGCAAGCTTGTCATCAACAAGCGTATGGCTGACTTCTCGTTCGAAGGTTACGAGCACTGGGAGAAAATCATCATCAACGCATCGTGGAACTGCCCCGTTGGCTCGCCAGCAGGTTGTGGTCGCTACGAAATTCCGGTCGACCCAGCAGGAAACCTTCCTGGCCTTGGAAACGTGAACTACTTGTGGAGCGGCAACGTCAGTGATTACGACCAGCTTCATATCAACAGCCACGCCTTCAATTTTGCTTACGGCGCGCTTCTGTTGACCATCATCGAGCAGGTCGCACTTCCCCAGCTTACTGGTGGAAATGCCAACACGCTCGCCGGTGCCCTCTCGTACTGGGTTGATTGTCCCGGACTTGCTCAGAGCGTTGCCGGCAATCTGGGCTGCCTCCCCAATGGCCAATGTCTTGGTCAGACGATCGTCGAGCAGGCTTGTGTCGGCGCGATGAACAGCGTTGCGGCTTCGGTCTCGGCACCTTTGCTCAACCAGTCGGTATCGTTCGACCTCGAGTTTACCGGTGGCGCGACCTTGGTTGATGGGCATTCGGAAGGCTTTGTCGACAACATCATCGACGGACATAATGTCGGAACCATGGTGTCGACCGGTGCGCCTGTGGATGTGCTTTGGAGCGCAGCGCTCGAAGGTATCTGAGCCTTCAGGCTTATCGAGATTTAGAAATCGCCGCATGCCGGCGATTTTTTTTTTGCACAAAAAATGATGGGGCTCACGACCAATGATCTGAAACCAGCGCATTTGCGTTCAATTATTTTTCAGAGGTCGAAAATGAAATCCCTACTTCTTGTTGTTGTGATGGCTCTTGGCGGATGCATCTACGAACATAGTGATGAGCCTTGTGGCGACCACATGATGGGCTACGGGTCAGACGGATGCAGCGGTAGCGCCAGCGCTAGTGCTCCCAACTTCAACGATGATTGGACGGAGCCGCAAGGGTGTGGTTCTGGATGCTCCGTGTGCTCGAACGGGACGTGTTTGGATTACGCCGATCCGTGGACGGATTGCGGCACCGATAGCCAATGCGGCTCTGGCGAGTTCTGCATCGGCGGTGATTGTGTCGCGTGTGGAACCTGTGAATCGGATGCTGAGTGTGGCGCAGGCACGTGTTCAGCAGATGGTGTCTGCTTGGATGCCGAACGATGCCGCGCGGATATCGACTGTGGTCTAGGTCAAGTTTGTGCGCCGAATGGATTCTGTTCGTCGCCCGCAAACGGCCCCACAACGGATCCAACGACCGACCCAACGACCGACCCAACGACTGACCCAGATATTTGCCCGGACGAAAACGACGTCTGTGGGCCAAATACCTGCGTGTTCAACAGCGAATGTGGGACCCACGGTGTCTGCGTAGACGGTGGGTGTTCGTTCAGCTGCCAGGCGGCCGCAGATTGCACTGCTGGCGAGGTCTGCGCCGCGGGTGTTTGTGTGACCGATCCAAATGGCGGCAATCAATGCCTCTACAACTCGGATTGTGACGGCGCGGTATGTCAAAATGGGTACTGCCTTGATCGCTGCAGCGTCGATATCGACTGTGGAGCGGGGCAAAGCTGCCATGCTGGCGTGTGCCGGCGAGACACCGCGCCTCAGCCCGAGTGCCGAGTGTCGGCCGATTGTTCGAGCCAGGAAATCTGCCAGGACGCGCGATGCCGGCTCAGCTGCACATGCGACGAAGACTGCGGAACCAGCGCCTTCTGCGAAGCTGGGGCCTGCATACCGACTGCCGAGGCATCACCAGAATGTCTCTTGTCAGCCGATTGTGGGGCCAACGAAGCTTGCGTCGATGGCGCTTGCCTCTAATCAGGCATTTCAGCCTTGAGCGGTGTTCGTTATGCTGGCAGCCAGAACTTCAACGAGACAGGAACGCGTGACCCAACAAGCGAAGGTACAATTTGACCCAGAGGCTGCCCTGATTGAGGCAGCAAGCGCGGGCGATATGTCCGCGTTCCGGGCCTTATACGACCTTCATTTGCCCTTTGTGACACGCGCGGTTGCCCGGCTTCTTGGGCGAAGTCCCGAATTCGAGGACGTCGTCCAAGAAGCGTTCATCCAGGTTTTTCGCTCGCTCGGAAGCTACCGCGGCGAGTGTGCCTTTACGACCTGGCTCTATCGAGTGGCGCGTAACGTGTCGATTGACCACCTGCGCAAACGTCGAATCACGACGGTTGAGCTCGACGCCTGGCGGCCTTTGGCGGCCGATTCGGATGAGTGGGCCAAGCTCGAGGCTCGCGACCTGTGTCGTGTGCTCTACGCGACGCTCGATGCCATGAGTGTCGAACACCGAGAGGTCTTTGTGCTCCACGAGGTGGAAGGAATGAAATTGCGTGAGATTGCTGAGCTGACCAACGAGTCGATCAACACGGTGGCGGCTCGCGTCCGAAGGACCCGAGAACGTTTGCAGGCCGTGCTTGAGAACACCATGCGTGAGATCGACCCATGAATCACTGGGACGAAAATGATTTCAGACGGTTGGCCTTCGACTACGTGCGCGGCGACCTGAACGAAGAAGATGCTACGGCGATTGAAAATCGAATGATCGATTCGCCGGCGTATCGTGAGTACGTGCAGAGAATCGATTCGATGATTGGCGCGGCAAGGAAATCTCCCCCCGAGGCCGAACAAACGATCGACGCGGACTCGTTGTTTTCTCGGATCGAGAGTTCGATCCTTGCGGCAGACCAACCTCCGGTCGTCGACTCTTCCGATGCTTCGGATGAAGTGGTCGACTCGCGGCGGAATAGGTTGATTTGGCCGGCTCTGGCCATGGCGGCAGCCTTGGTTCTTGTGGGGGTCTGGTTCGCGACGTCTCAATCGTCAGACACGGCGATCACGCAGCCAAAACCCGTTGTCGCTGTGGTGGAAACGAGCGAGCCCGTGGTCGTTGCTGTGGCGGAACCCAGGATTTCTGTGGCGCCGGTGGATTCGCCAGATCCCGAAGTGCATATCTTCGCGAGCAAGGATGCAAAATTTGAGATGGATGGGAAATTCGACAAACGACTGGTGCTCGAAGACGGGACCTTGTTGGTGGAGTTTATCCCAGAGTCAGGCGTTCGGCTCTCGGTTCAAGGTAAGTCGTTCGAGGTTCGTGTCGTGGGCACGATCTTTTACGCTTCGACCGACGGTGAAGGGCTCGTCGGCGTGGTTGCTGGTGAGGTGCTGGTCACGCCAGAAAGCGGCGGACCCGTGTCAGTTAAGGCCGGCCAGGAGTATGTGGTTGGCGAGGGTTTACGCACGTCGAATTCTGACCGGATGGCCGAGGCCAAGCTGCATGTCGATGTTGAACGCCACCTCGACCTTTTGGCGGCTCGTCGGGTGGTTAAAGATGCTCCGATCATTCGTCGCAAGGTCGTCGAACCCGAGCGATTGGCCCCTGAACATGCGGACCTCCGGAATGCCGCGAACCAATTGATTCGGCGAGGCGACGTCGAAGGCGGGGCTAAAATGCTGGAAAAACTGCTTGGAATGCTCGATGCCAACGAACCGGCAGCAGGTTCGATCCGACTCGACCTCGCCAGAATCTATCTGCGACGTCTGAATCGTCCTCAGCAAGCCGCCATTCATCTGAAGCGCTTCGTGACGACGCGCCCAAATGACGCGGCGACTCCGCTGGCGCGTAGCGAGTATTGCCGCATCCTGAGCAGCGGTGGCCGTCACGACGAGCTTTGCCCATGAGGCGTTTCCTAGGGCTGGGCTTGTTGCTTTGGAGCGTTCACGCTCAGGCCGAGCCCCCACCCACACTGGCTCTGATTACGGATAAAGCCTGCGCCGATTTGGATACCGAATCTGCCTTTGCCAAAGAACTCCGCGTGCGTCTGCCGGAGTTGGTGTTCAAGGTCGGGGCCACCGATGCGGGTGACACGTGGTTCCTCAATTGGACGCCGAGAGGGGCCTCGTGTTGGCTGGAAATTCAAGGCCCCGAATCCGCTGAGCTGCAAATTCCGAGGCCCGCAAAGTTGGGAGACCTGGAACTGGCTGCGAGTCAGGTTGCGTGGATCGTCACCATGTCGGCGCAAGTTGAGCCGGTGGACGAGCCGATTGATGAGGCACCTGACGAAGAGCCAATCGTCGAAATCCCCAAGGAAGTCGCGCTTGAGCCGCCACCCATTCCACCTCCGCTCCCCCAGCCGGCTCCCGAAACAGCTCCCGTGGTCGAAGACCCCGCGCCCGAGGTCAAAGAGACACCAGCCCCGGCCGAGGACATCCTTGAGGGAGGCTTTGTATTTACGCTGGTTCCAGGGCTTTCGATGCCGAGCTACGGGTCCAAAAATCGTGTACCTGGGATGGCCATGGAGCTCATTTCACCGGGGCATTTTGGGATTCGTGGAATCGAATTGGCGTCGCTCTACGCTTCCGCTGGTTTTGTCGACGGCATTCAGATGGCGATGGGTGCCAGCCGGACGGGGGACCTTTCGGGTGAACAAATTTCGCTGGGATATAATGGGGCCGACCGTGTGGACGGCTTCCAGATTGCTCTTGGCGTGAATCACGCCGATTCGGTGGAGGGCTTTCAGGTCAGCTACGGCGCGAATATCGCCGACCGTGTGGATGGCTTCCAGATTGCTTTCGGGGTCAATGTTGCCGACGTCGCGGACCTGCAAATTGCGTCGGTGAACGTCGCTGATCACGCATCGGTCCAGATTGGAGTGGTCAACGTCTCAGAGACATCTGATGTGCCCATTGGTTTGGTCAATATCATGACCGAAGAGCCCGTGTTTGGTACTGCGTGGTTGGGGTCGTCTGGTTTGGTTGTCGCCGGTGTATTGCACGGTGGGAAGCTCTTTCGATATGCCTACCTCGTGGCAGCGATGCCTGCGACCAGTACCGGCACACAGGTCGCGGGATTTGGTCTGGGACTCAGCCTTCATTTCGACTTCGACGACGTTTTTTTCGACACAGAACTCTTGGGTTTCCAGCTTGCTGAAGACCCACTCAAGCAGAATTTTATGCTGAATTTGAGGGGAATTGTGGGTTGGCAAATTTTTGAGCGTTTTGCGGTCTTTGCGGGGCCGGCGCTGGTCTCGTATTGGTCAGGCGCCGCGGATGGTCTGGGGGTTCAAGCGGGGTACGCAAACGAGTCGCTGGGAGTTCCCGGGAGCGCCAATCGATGGGATTGGGCGGAACTTCAGGCAGGTGTTCGGTTCTGAATTTCGATCATGGGTGGTCGCGGTGTACCGGTCGCCTCGGCAACCACTCTAAAAGTTGAAGCGTTGAGGGCTTCCGCGACGACATCGAGCGTGGCTCGCTGAGCGGGTCGCCTCTCCAGACATGCCGCCACCACATTCTTCAGAAATTCTGGAACGTACTCGTCCATCTCTGCAGGTGGTTCAGTGAGTTGTTTCATCAGGATGGCTGTGGTGGTCTTGCCGGTGTAAGCGGGCCGACGATTGAGCATTTCGTAAAGAATGGCTCCAAGCGCATACACATCAATGGCAGGCGATTGGTTGTCTGGGTTTTCGATGCGTTCGGGTGCTACAAATCCTGCGTTTTCTGCCGCGTCCAAATCGCCCGGTTCAATGCAAAAGTCGATCACGCGCACGAAGTTTTCGTCGGCACCGCGGTGTTCAATCATGATGTTGCTTGGACGCAGGTTGCCATGAATCAACCCGTGATCGTGCGCGTCCTTCAACGCGATGCAGACCTGGCGAGAAATGCCGATCGCCTGTTCAATCGCGATGGGTCCCTCAAGAAGGAGTGCCCTCAGCGTGACGCCACCATAATCGAAATCAGCCTGAAAAAACGTCCCGTCGGACGTCACCCCAAATTCAATTGGGATGCCTGCGTGAGGGTCGGTAATGGCTTGAAGACTGGTGATCGTTTGTCCGATGTTATGGGGAAGGGAACCCTTGAAAATCTTGATGATCATCGGTCGTTGTAGCGAGTCGTGGTCGGCCCGAAACACTTCGACCTCAGAGTTCGAAACGATGAGTTCTCGGAGTGTAAATGAGCCAAAAATACGGCGTGAAGAAGTCCGGTCCTCGAAGCGTGCCAGGGCACGTCGGGTTCTCCAGATCAATATTCCTGCGGCGAGCAGAGCCCCAAGGGCGATGACGGCCATCAAGGCTTGCTGTGTATCCATCGAGCGCCGAAACGCGGACTCGGGAATGGCGACGATGACCACAAGGTCAAGGTTTGGCAACCCAGCATCCTTGGCAGTGATCCACCACGGGTCCTGGCCAATCATGGCTCTTCGTGTGCCACCCTGATTATTCTGATAATCCTCGAGGCCTTTTACGAGCGCGGGCCGGTGGAGGTCGGCCAACGAAGTCAAAATCTGGCCCTTTTGTTGTTGGGCGGTGACAAATCGTGGGTCTCGCGGCAGACCGAGGACCTTTCCTGAGGACGTAGTGACTGCCACGGCGCCAGACGTTTGCAGTGACGTGGTGTAATTCGAAATGTCGTGCAGCAGGAGGTCGAGGGCGATGGTCAATGTCCCCGATGGCGTTGCCACGCGCACAGATGCGGTGATTCCTGGATTTTGAGTCGTAAAAAATGTGTAGGGCTCGGTCCAAGAGACCGTTCCGTTTTTCTCTTTTGCCCCAATGAACCACGGCCGATTCTTGGATTCGTAGTCAAGGTCTTGGTCGTAAGTGTCCAGGACCTCGCCGGTGCTCGACATGCGCAGCCAATGGGATGCGCGCGGCTCTGTCCGGCGGTCAATGCGTCGGTTCAGCCATCCATCCGAGGTCTTGAGCAACATGTATTCTCGCCCGTCGTCACTCGCGATCAACAAAGATGTGGCGGCACTTTGTGAGCGAAGGATCGGAATCAACATGCGATTCAAGGATTCCGGAGAATCCAGAGATAAGAGGCCATCTTTGGACCAATCGACGAGGAGGGCCAATTGGGTTTCTATCGGCACAAAGAAACGCATCAGCTCGGCGCGAGCCTGTTCTTCGGCGGATTTGACTGCAACTTCGGACGAATAACGCACCGAAGTGTGGGCGCTTGTGAGCACGACCGCGATGATCGCCCCAAACGTGACAAAGATGATCAATCCTAGATTTCGCGCAAATGTAGCGCGAATAGCCGCGATTTCGTTATGCGGATCGTTGGGTTCCCTCGTTTCATTCATGCCCCCACTATAGCCTGTGAATTCCAAGAAAAGAAGCGTTACAGAATCGGTGGTTGCGGGTAGAACAAAACCCATGAAACCCTTGATTCAGTGGGCCTGTCTTCGCACAGTGCAAATCTTCTACAAACGCATTCAGGTGACGGGACGCAACTTTGTCCCTCATCAGGGCCCAATCATGGTCGTGGCCAACCATCCAAACGGGCTGCTGGACCCGGGTTTGGTTTGGCTGGGGTTGAATCTTAAGGTCGGCTTTCTGGCGAAAAGCACGCTCTTCGACAATCCGGTCGGCAAAGTGACAATGGAGGCGTTTGGCGCGATTCCTGTTTATCGGGCCCAAGACGGCAACGACACATCGCTCAACGACAAGACCTTCGAGCTTTGCATCGAACGCTTTGGCGCTGGGGGATCCATCGTGATTTTTCCGGAAGGGGTCAGCCATTCGGATTCGAAGATGCGTCGGTTGAAAACCGGCGCCGCACGAATCGCGTTGCAGTCGGCAGATGCTCATCCGGACGTCGATTTGATGATTTTGCCGGTGGGTCTTTTTTACGAAGCCAAAGAGGTTTTTCGGTCTCGAGTCTCGCTTGCAGTGGGCGAACCGATTCGTGTGAACGACTACCTGGAGGCGTTTCGCGCCGAAGGATTCGAGGCGGCAACTGAGCTTACCAAACAGATCGATGAGGCCTTTGGTGGTCTGGTTCTGCAGGCCGACACCACCGAAATCTGGGATGGACTCGTGGCCGTGGCTCGGTGGACCGATGAGGTTGCCGCGTATGATGTAGAGGTCGCGCGGGCTCGTGCGCAGGAGCTCTCGCAGGCCTACCAGCGAATGTTAGCCGCCGATCCCGAACATGCCGAGTCGTTGATCGACGAAGTTCAGTCATTTGCGCACCTGCTGCGCTCGATTGGGGTCGACGACCCCTGGGATGTCGAACCTCCAACCTCGGTAAATCGTCTGTTTCTTGGGGCGTTGACGCTGGCGCTTTGGTCGCCCGCTGCGCTCGTGGGTGTGTTGTCGAGCTGGCCGCTCTACCGTGCATTACGTCCAATTGCGGTCAAGATGGCAGGCACTGAACGAGATATTATCTCCACGCTCAAGGCGATTCTTGGGATGGTCTTTTTGCCCGTGCTTTGGGTGAGCGAGGCGGTCATCTTGGGATATTTTGTCCACTGGATCGTGGGCCTGCTCGCCCTCTTCGTGTTGCCGGCTTGCGGTTATGTCGCGATGCGGTTTGGAGAATTGGTGGTGGCTCGTCGCGAGATCCTTAAGGCGTATTGGATCGGTGCGACCCGCAGCGATGTGCAGGCCGAAATCCGCCTGCGGCAGGAAGAGCTTGCCGGGCGAATCGAAACGGCACTTGAGGCCTATCGTTAGTTCAGAATATCGATGCCAAGTGGGCCACGGCCAGACACCGACGTTTCGCCTTCGACCGTGTTGAGCTTCATCGTGAAGGCCGCATCGGAATTGAATTGGAACGGGCTGGTCTTGGTGCCGGCTATGGTTCGTGCGACCGCGCCGTACTCCGCGAGCAGATCCCGCACCTTCATCTTGCCTCCACGAACCTTGAGTGAAATCCGGTTTTCGCCTTCGCGTGCGGTGATCTGAAAGGTTCGCGGAACATCGTAGTCGGATTTATCGTCGTGAACGAATCCCGACGTCACCAAAGTCGCGTTGGCGCTTGCGAAGACGATGGTGTCTCCCTTGGTCACCAGAACCCAAACAACCGATTTTCCACCGAGGTCCTCGACGGTTTGAATCTCTCGCCAGACGACGGCGTAGTCGCCTTCATCGGCCCGAAATCTGGAAAAACGTTGAGCGAGGTCGTAGGGCGCGATGGTGGACATGCTCCAGTCGCCCATTCCATTGGCCGACGACACAGGCTGCCACTGGCCGTCGACTTTGATGCGTCCAGAAACTCGTGCTTTCGGAGACATCAAAGCCAATTGAAAGGTCTCGTCGTTCACGTCGATTTTTCCGCTGCCTGGCTTCCAAGATGGAACGACATTTTCGAGCTTCAGCTCAAAGGGCATATTGCCCTCATGGCGCAAGCTGTAGCCGTTTCCGTTGGCTTGAACCGTCGATTTTCCCATGCGTATGTTGAAAGACTTTCGGTCCATTGCCCATTCGTCTGCATCGAGTTCTTTGCGATAGGTGTATGTCTTTTGTCCGGGCAGTTTCACTCGGACCGAAGTGGCGCCCTTATTGTCTCCCCAACCCAGGTTTGAGACCGTGAAGTCGAGGTAGACCTCGCCGCCACCATCCAACGGGATGTTGAAGGTGTAGCGTTCGGAATACGCTTCGCCGGATTTCAATTTTGGGATGAATGACGAGGAAGTGGGCGTGTTGCCTTGTGGCCCCCACGACGGAGCTTTTGAGCTCTGCGCAGACGCAGATGCACTTCCCCCGAAAATCATTAACAACACGATCAACCAACGCATAAGCACCTCAATTTATTGGATGCAACGCGACGGAGTTCGGTTGCGCGAAAGGTGTTCTTTTATCCTTCGAGGGTCACGATGACGTGGTCGATTTTCTTGAAGCCAGCGTAGGCCTCGAGCTCGCGCGGGAAATCGAGTTCTCCCTGGTGTTCTCCATCGCGATCTTCGATGCGCCCGTGAACGCTCTTCAGCCCGCCATGCCACCAACCAGGGGCCGAAACCACGACAAGGTCACCGGGATCGACCCCAAGCCTTTTGCGGTCGTCAGGATGCATATGCACGCCCAGCTCGTCGCCGCCCTCGGGCATGCCAGCGTGTTCTTCGACGATACGAAGCTTCAATTCGATCTTGGCTCCAGCGGTCTTGGGTTCGGAGCCTTTGAAAATGCGCATCGCGTCGAGTTCGTTTCCCGCCACCAGATGAGGGTGTTCCTCGGGGGCCTCGCGGAAAATCAAACCACTGACGATGGCCAATCCACCCGACACCACCAATCCGTAGAAGGCGCGCATGTATTTGTGGGCCTTGATGCCGACTCCGCCCGGATCCACGCCCTGAGCAAAGGGTTCGATCACCTGCGGGAAGACAAGGGAAATGCCCACGGCAACGCTGCCACCCACCAGGGTGATGACGGCGGCTTTGGCGCCAAAGCGTTTCCAGGTGATGCCTGCAAGCAGGGTCACCGCCATCGGGGGAATCACCGCAGCCACAAATGCCGCATGAGCCTCGTAGATCGAATCAAACGACATGAAGAGTGGCACGAGCGAGAGCGCCACAGCCGATGAGCAGACGGTCGTGATTCGTGCGACTTTCAGCATCGCCTTATCGTCTTTGCCTTGGCCAAAATAGGGTTGCCAGACGTCGTTCACAATCACTGCTGCGGTCGCCGTCACCAGTGTATCGACAGTCGACATCAGGGCCGCAACCAAGGCCGCCATGATCAATCCGAACATTCCTGGTATCGCCAAAATATTGGAGACAACGATGAAGATATTATCAGGATTGGTCATAGGGCTGATTTCGCCGGTATCCGCCATGACGCGACCGACCCAACCCACGCCTGACACGGCAACCGCGGCGACGGGCATCACCATCACAGCAACGATCGTGATGGCTTTGCGGGCCTCGGACACATTTCGGGCGGACATGAATCGCATCATGACCCCCTGATTGATGAAGTAAAATGCGACCCCTCCGGCCATCGCGTCTTGCCAGAACACGCCCATCGTGTGGAACGAACTTGGCGAGTTTAGGCCGGCGAGTCCCATGCGATGGGGTTGGGGGAGGGCGGTCCAAAAGACCTCCCAGCCGCCCACATGGTAGACGCCCGCCACAAAGAGCCCTACGCCCACAAAGATCAGCAGGAACGCCTGTGCAAGGTCGGTCATGATCACCGAGGTCTGCCCACCAAACGCCACGTAAATCGACGTTGCAGCCGCAGCCACACAGGCCGAGAGCATGATCGGCCAACCGGTTAACGTGTTGATCGCCTTGCCCAACGTGAAATAGTTGATGCTGATGTAGCCCAGCAAAAAGACGAGCAAAATCGCCGTCGCAAGGTTACGCGCCGTGCGGTTGAAACGTTTTTCGAAATACTCGGGGATTGATTTGAGCCGTCCGTAATAAATGATGGGCAACCAGACCAACATCCATAGCGGCATCCAGAACCAGTCGTTCAGGTAGGACATCGTGCTCGACAAACCAAAGCGGAATGCGGTCGAGGCGTATTTCAGGAATGAATACGAGCCGATCGTGGTCGCCACGCAACTCATCGCGATCAGCCATCCGCTGAAGCGTCTTCCTCCAAAAAAGAAGTCGGTCGTTGAGCGTGTGTAGCGCGCGAAATACGAGCCCAGACTGATGATGCAGACGAAATATCCAACGACCACAACGGCATCGAGCCAGGTTCCGATGAAGCCTTCAACCCCTCGCTCTTTGCCCACAGCTGGAAGGTCTCCAGGACCGCCCGCAGCCTGAAAAAACGCGTGTAGGCCCGCATAAAAAATGAGCCCGACGAGCAGCATCCCAAGGACCTTTCGGTCCTTCAGCGCTCCAGCTCTATAGGCGACGATCAGCCCGGCAAAAAACACGATCGCGCCAAGACCGTACACGTAAAAATACGGGGTCCACTGCTGCATCTCAGCTCCTTTGTTGCACGTTCTTCTACACGCGGGGTCTGGTTCTCGCAAAGCAGCGATTAGGCAGTGGGCGGTGATTGGTATTTAGGTGCAAATCGCAAATGCCAGGGGAGCCTGGCGGACCAGGGGCAAACCGCTCACAGCTCACTGCTCACGGCTCACTGCCAGCCGCTCACTGCTCAGTGGATGCAGGCCTGCGGGCACTCTCGTTCCAGATTTTTCTGGAAGCGAAGGTATTCGGGAAAGAGCTCGATGCCAAAAACGCTGTCGTCGAAGGGCAGTGGCGGCAGAACCTTGGAGCCCGGCGCAGGGCAAAGGTCCGCGATCTCAAAGGGTTTTCCGCGGTAGGTTCCTCGGATGTAGAGAGGGCGAACCTCGTGTTTGCACCAGTTGCGCTGCATTTGCCGGATTTGCGGTACATTCCAGAGCTGGTCTTTCATGATGTGTTCGTATTCTTCGATCACGCCGGGTTTTCCAAACCACCCTTCGTCGATTCGAATATAATCTTCGCGGATTCGGGCCGATTCCGGCACGACGACGTGGTTCCAACACCCTTCATCGATACGCAGGTTGCTCAGCATCGCTGCCGCGTGCTGGTATTGAAGACCCGTATAAGGACTGAGCGTGTTCGCCAAGAAGAGCCCCGCAAATACAAGGCTCCACGCCGAAAATCGGGATTTTTCGGCTCTCTCCCAGGTGGTTCTTTTGAAGATCGGAAAGGTCACGAAGAGCAGAATTAGGAGCGTCCACAGAAGCAGCTCGCGCGGAATCATCGTGGGTTCGGGCACCTTGCCGTAGGCCCAGAGACTGAGCGCGCAAAGGACCATGCCACCTGGCAGGATCTTGGTGCCGTGTCGTCGAATCGTGTTTCGCAGCAAGACCAAGTCTTCGTCTGTGGCAAATGCCGCCCACCCCACGAACATCACAAAAACAAAGGCCGGAGCCATGGTCAGGGTCAGCGGGATATGAAAAACGATCCCGAGCGACCAGGCCAATCGGTGCCTCCTCATCAAGAATAGCAGGGCGATCGTCGCTTCGATGCAGATCGCCAACCACGGCCAAACCGGGTCCAAAAATGCCAGTCTTGGCATGCCCCAATACACGATTAACTCGTTGATTCCGTAGTTGGCGCAGCTGGTCACGGGGTTAATAAAATCCCGATTTAGCTTATGGAATGCGGCCATCGTATAGGTGATGACCGTCAACCAACGCACGGTCTGCATGAACACCGCCGATGCGTCGAAATGGCCGCGCCAGAAACGAAGATGCTCCACGATCGCGGCGCCACAGATGAAGAGCAGAAAAACCGATTGTGTGAGTTGGTCGCGAAGGAAGAAGAGGGGGATCGCAAGGCCTGTCGCGCATAGCGACCAGGCCAGAAGCCCCGGTCGCCACACCATCACTAATAATCCGAGCACGTAAACGATATTTGCCGGCATCCAAGAAGCGAGCGTCGCGTCGTCTAGCCAAAGGTGCGAAAACGACGCGAGCAGAAAAGCAAAGGTCAGAAAACGGTAGGGCCAACCCGGGAGGAAGCGCAGCAGCAGTACACTTGCGGAGGGTTCATGACTTGGTTCTAATCTGGCCAACAGGTGTTCCAATCGAGACGAAACTTGAATAATCGACCAAAGTGTGGGACGAACTCGGCCGCGAGGCACGCAAAAACGTTTCAAATCTTGATGGAAACGACGTGTCTTTGTCGTAGCGGTCGCCGGCCTTGGCCCCACGTTGCGGACGAATCAGGAATCCCCCTCGGAGTTTTTCCATGCTTTCGATTAAAGAAGCTCTCACATCCACGATCGGCCGCAAGTACCTGATGGGTGCCAGCGGTTTGCTCTTGGTTGGCTTCCTTGCCTCTCATCTTGCCGGCAACATCTTGTTGTACTTGCCTGAGGGCACGGCGTTCAACCTTTACGCCAAAGGCCTCGTCGACCTGGGCCCTCTGCTCATGATCGCAGAGGTCGGCCTGCTCGGCCTCTTTGCTTTGCATATCCTGGTGGCGCTGAAGCTCCACTTTGCAGGCGGCAAGCAACGTGGTCGTCAGTACAACGTCGCTCAGAAGACCAAGGGCGGCAAAAGCAAATACAACCTGTCGTCGACCAACATGATTTGGACCGGCCTTGGCTTGGGTATGTTCCTCGTCGCTCACGTGGCGTGGTTCCGCTTTGAGGTCTTTGTGCAGGGCGACTACACGACCATGATCGATGGCGTCGCTGCTCGTGACCTTCATCGCCTTGTCGTCGATACCTTCAAGAATCCTGTGATTGTTGTGTTCTACTCAACGATCATGGTTTTCCTTGGTTTTCATCTCCGACACGGTTTTTGGAGCGCCTTTCAATCCCTTGGATTGATGGCTCCAAAATACAGCAAAGCAATCGAGCTTGCGGGGGTTGCCATTGCAATCGCGTTCGCAGCTGGATTCCTCGGTATCCCTTCTTTTATCTACTTCATGAAGTAAAGCGGAGTTAGACCATGATCCTCGAATCAGGCATTCCAAGTGGCCCGCTACAAGAGAAGTGGAGCCGCTACAAAGAGTCGATGAAACTCGTCAGCCCGGCGAATAAGCGTAAACACACGGTTATCGTTGTGGGTTCTGGGCTTGCCGGTGCTTCGGCTGCGGCAACACTCGGCGAGCTTGGCTACAAAGTTAAGTGTTTCTGCATTCAAGATTCGCCTCGTCGCGCGCATTCGATTGCGGCGCAGGGCGGCATCAATGCCAACAAAAACTACCCGTACGATGGCGACAGCACGTATCGGCTTTTTTACGACACCATCAAGGGTGGCGATTACCGCTCACGCGAAGGAAACGTTTATCGTTTGGCCGAGCTGAGCGGCGCGATCATCGATCAGTGTGTCGCTCAGGGTGTTCCGTTCGCCCGTGAATACGGCGGAGAGCTCGGTAACCGCTCCTTTGGTGGTGCCCAGGTTTCACGTACGTTTTATGCGCGAGGTCAAACGGGTCAGCAGCTTCTTTTGGGAGCGTATGGCGCATTGAATCGGCAGATCGAGGCCGGCCACGTCACGATGTATTCGCGTCGTGAAATGCTCGACCTTGTGGTCGTCGACGGCAAAGCTCGCGGCATCATCTCACGTAACCTTGTTACAGGTGAGCTCGAGAAGTTTGCTGGACACGCTGTCCTATTATGCACTGGCGGATACGGCCGAGCGTTTTTCCTTTCGACCAACGCGTTCAACTCCAACGGAACGGCGGCATGGCGTGCGCACAAGCGCGGCGCATTGTTCGCCAACCCTTGTTACGTGCAGATTCACCCCACATGCATCCCTGCATCGGGTGATTATCAATCGAAGCTGACCTTGATGTCAGAGTCGCTTCGAAATGACGGTCGTGTTTGGGTTCCCCGCGAAATAGAAGACGCGAAAGCGGTTCAGGAAGGTCGCAAGAAGGCCAAAGATATCACGCCAGATCGGCGCTGGTATTACCTGGAAGAGAAGTACCCAAGCTTCGGCAATCTGGTGCCACGCGACGTCGCGTCTCGAAACGCCAAGTTGGTGTGTGACCAAGGTTTGGGTGTGAACCCAACGGGCCGCGCGGTCTATTTGGACTTCGAAGACGCCATCAAGCGTGACGGTAAAGACGGGGTCGCCGATAAATACGGCAACCTCTTCGACATGTACGCCAAGATTACGGGCGAAAACCCGTACGAAATGCCGATGAAGATCTACCCGGCGATCCACTACACCATGGGCGGGCTTTGGGTTGATTATAACCTTATGACCACCGTGCCTGGGCTCTTTGCCTTGGGTGAGGCCAACTTCTCGGATCACGGTGCAAACCGCCTTGGAGCCAGCGCATTGATGCAGGGCCTCGCGGACGGGTATTTTGTTGCCCCTCATACGGTTGGCAATTACCTCGCGAACTCCAATTTCCTGGCGGCGGAGCTCAAGACTCCAATCACCGAGGAACACCCTCAATTTGACAAGGTGATGGGCGAGGTTCAGGCCGAAATCACTGCCACCTTGGAGGCCGGTAAAAACGGCACCAAGTCGGTCATCGATATCTACCGTGAACTCGGCGATGCGATGTACGACTACGTCGGCATGGAACGGACCGAAGAAGGCCTCAAGAAGGTCCTAACGATCTTCCCGAAACTGATGGCGGACCTCAAAGAAAACGCTCGGGTGCCTCAAGATACTGACTTTAACAAGTATCTCGAGATGACCGCGCGAATCAAAGACTTCATCGAACTTGGCGAGTTGATGGCGCGCGACGCTTTGGACCGCAAAGAGTCGTGTGGTGGGCATTTCCGTGCGGAATCTCAGACTCCAGAAGGTGAGGCCAAACGTGACGACGAAAACTTCACGTACGCCGCGGCTTGGGAGTGGAAGGGGGAGGGAACTCCTCACGAACTTCATAAGGAAGCCCTTGTGTTCGAGAACGTGAAACTCACCCAGCGCAGCTACAAGTAAGGAGACGCAGATGGCGAACAAGAACTTTAAATTGCAGGTTTGGCGGCAGAATGGCCCCAACGAAGCAGGTCAGTTCGAAGACTTCTCGGAGTATTCGCAAGGCATCAGCGAACATGCGTCTTTTGTTGAGATGCTCGACCTGATCAACGACCGATTGATGCGCGACGGAAAGCGTCCAATCGAATTTGACAGCGATTGCCGTGAAGGCATTTGTGGTCAGTGTGGTTGCATGATCAACGGTCAGGCGCACGGGCCACAGCTTGGCACCACCGTGTGTCAGCTTCATATGCGCGTTTTCAAGGATGGCGACTCCCTGGTGGTCGAGCCGTTCCGTGCCAACGCATTTCCGGTCATCAAAGACCTCGTGGTCGATCGGTCAGGGCTGGACGCGATTCAACAGGCTGGCGGTTATGTCAGCGTGAATACTGGGCCCAAACCTGATGCTAACGGCATGCGGATTGGCAAAGAGCTGTCCGACCGTGCCTTTGATGCCGCCGCTTGTATTGGCTGTGGTGCTTGTGTAGCAGCGTGTCCTAACGCCTCAGCTTCGCTGTTTACGGGCGCAAAGGTCACTCAGCTTGCGTTGATGCCACAGGGGCATCCAGAGCGTCATGCGCGCGTTGGCGGCATGGTTCGTCGAATGGACGAACTTGGTTTCGGCCACTGTTCAAATATCGGCGAATGCGAAGCCGCATGTCCCAAAGAAATTTCGCTCGATAATATCGCGATCATGAAGCGCGAGTACTTGAAGGCCACGCTCTCAGGGCATTAATGCTCCTTGAGCGTCTTCTTGTTCCTGAATTGGGCCGCCGTCGAGCGGCCCATTTTGTTTCTTGTCGAGTTGAGGTGGAACCTATATGGTCTGACCACTTTTAACGAAAGAAGGGACGAAAGATGAAACCAATCATTTATGCACTACTGCTTGCTGGCGCTGTGTCTTGTGGAACAACTGCGGATGACACGAATAACGGGACCAATAACGCGACGAGCGGCACGACGAATAACGCGACGAACGGCACGACGAATAACGCGACGAACGGCACGACGAATAACGCGACGAATGGCACGACGAATAACGCGACGAATGGCACGACGAATAACGCGACGAACGGTTCGACAAATAACGGGACGAACAACACCAATAACGCTGTTGGCGGTTGGGTTCCAGCATCCTCGGCATGTGCGGGTTCAAAGACCAACGCCCTTTGGTTTGACGATCGAAATAACGGGTTCGCCGGTTGCGGTGAAGGCGCTGACGGTTACGGATTCTTCAAAACTGTCGACGGCGGCATGACCTGGACCGAGGTCTTTGATTTCGAGAGCCTGCGAATCAACGACATTATCCGCGTAGACGGAACCCTTTACCTCGCAGGGATTCGTAATCCCGGCGGCGGAAGCGCTTTCAAAGTAGCCGACGATAACGGCACACTTTCTTACACGGTCATGTTCACCCCTTCGAATAACGCCTTCAACAGCGTGAGCCAGGCAGAGAATATCGCCGTTCAAGCTGACGGAAGTGTACTTGTCGACTCGCTGACAGGCGCGTCGGCCACCCTTGTTGCGGCCAATGGCGACGTTACGGAGACCTCTACGCTCCATGAAGATGCGATTGCCGATCCGGACACTACTTCTTCGTTCCAGGTTCGACGCGTTCGTCCTGCCGCCACCGGCTTCATGGGCGTGGGAAGCACGATCAATCAGCCCGCGCAGTTCATGGCGCCCTCGGCACTGGCGGGCGCGACCTTCCACATGCACCCAGTCGAGCTTCAAGAGAGCTTCGAGAGCGGCGAGTTGCTGGATTTCTGGAGTTGGGGCGCACAGAAGATGTTGCTCGTCGGTTGGAATCAAACAACCAACGCCAACCGCAGCCCGTTGATGTTCCGCCTGGACGGCACCGATTCGACCGTGGCCGCCAACTGGAAGGAAGTAAACCTGCGCGCGCAGGGAATCGAATTTGAAGGCGGCGCGTACGCATTGGCTGTGAACGGTGACAAGACAGTCGTCGTTGGCACCAAGTTTCCGTCCAGCCAGGGCGGCTTTGTCCTGCATTCGGTTGACGCCGGTACCACCTGGACCGACATGACACCTGGCCCTGATAAGCCAGGCGAGCTGTCGAATGCTTGGTATTTTGCCAACGGCGACATCTACGTCGCAGGCGGCGGTAAAAAAGGCTTTATTTACCACGCCAACTAGTTTTTAGAGCTCGGGGGAGCGTGACACAGGGAGCGTGGTTTTAGGACCACGCTCCCTGTGTTGGTTTCACCAGACGGCCTCTTCGTTGTCGTCGGCCTCTTCGTCGTCCAAGACTTCTTCGTCGATCATATCCTCGCCGTAATCGGCCAGATCGACGCCCGAGAGCTTCCCGTTCTCGAAGTGCCATTCGCTATAAACACCAGCGCGCATGCGGTATTCGAGCTCCGTTGATGTTTCGCCATCAAGTTCATCGTCATGCTGCGCCATGGGTGGCCCCATAAGCGCGATAACTTCAGATGTGTCGGTGCTTTGGGTTAACTCGACCCGGCGTCCATTCAACAGAAATGACGGTGGCGTGGATTCCTCTAAGTCGATCGACATGGATTCGATGAGGTCGTCATCTACGTTTATGAACAACGCATGTCGGGTGTAATTATAAAAATCTGTGGAGAGGCTTTTGTCTGGTGCGCCCAGCGGGGCCAAGGACGAGGCGTTCAGCCCCAAATTCGTGGATTGGCCATTTCCAAAGCTCAGCTCGCCGGTGCCTAGGTCGATCGTGATCTGCAGGCCGGGTGCAGCCACCCAGCCGTCGCGTGGATGGGGTGGGGTTGTGGCGAACAGGCTTTTTAACCATTCAAACATCAGAGCCTCATTATGGTATGGGCGGCGTTCATCGTCGTAGACGTCTTATCCGTAGATAAGAGACAGAGTCAGGCATTCCAGCTTGCCAGCCTCAAAGTGCCACAGACTAAAAAAAGAGTCATTCCATCCACAGGTAAGCATGCTTGCGTCGTCTTCTACAATGTAGGGATCGACTTCATCTGGGAGACCATTGAGAAGCGCGATGACCTCGTCAATCGTCGTGGTGGTCGAGAGGTGTGCGGGGCGTCCATTAATCAAACAAGGCACGACGATTGGATCCCGAAAATTGATCTCAAACTCGCCGACTCGATAGTGCTCCTCGGTTCCTTCATCCTCAATGTTGATGCAGATCCCAAGTGCCTGATAGACGAAAGTCGCATTTGGGTTTTCGTCGGGAGGCCCCAAGGGCGACAGGGTCGACATGTCCTGCCCGAGGCTAGTCGAAGAGCCATCGCCGAAGCTGAGCTCGCCCGTGTAAATGTCGACTGTAATTGATAGATCTGGAATGCGGATGTCCGAGGAAAAGACCTGCTGCTCTTACAGCCCACATGGTGGGAGATGAATCGTAAGGCGATCGCGGCTATCTCAATGACCGAAGCTCCATGGCAACACAGTAGTGTCAGTCCATTGAAGGCTGTTCAATGCCATAATTCTGTTGTGGACGACCACAATCATCAGACAGACGTGTCCACTCAACCTCTTCTATGCAACTCGCCCCTGTTGTACCGGCATGAATTGGAAGCCCACAAAAACTTCCAGCGAGCCAACAATTCCCATCAGCATCAGCCCCCGCAGTCAGAGTTTGCGCGCAATTCAAATCTGTCGGAATACAAAGGGTCACCGCCGCTGGACAACCCTCCCCGATACTCCAAGTCTCAGCTTGATACCCCCAACTACAACTTTCGTCGGCTTCGCAACTCTCCTGATTTTTCAATGAAAAACATCTCAAGATCGGATCTTCTGAAATTTCCCCAATTTCGGTCGACACTTCCTGAGCTCCTTCATCCGAAGCTGAGCATGCGCTGAGGCCAAACACTAGAACACATAAAACCAAATTCAATGATTTCATAACACCCGCTGACGATGTGGAGGCAGTTCACTGACGAGCCTCTTTTGATCGTACCGACATCTCTTTCTTGGTTCAATAATAAGACAAATTGATCTCGGTGTAATAAGCTCCGACAGTCTGTTTTACTCGGCCTCAACCCAGTGGTGAGGATCTTGCCAAGTGGGAGGATCATCCCAGAAAAGATCGAACAGATTTTTGAGCCAACCAAACATCAGAATCTTAGCGTGGCGCGGCGATATGCACGGGGTAATGCACTAGCCCGGCGGCTGTCGCTTCGGTTGTGAAGCGCAACCAGCGGGCAGATTTTCGCCCTGCAACGATCGAAAAATCTCCGCCACCAGCGCCGGAAGCTTTGGCGACAAGACCAAATTCTTTGGCAAGCTTTCGTAGGGTTCGGTGGCCTTCGATGATGATTGGCGCGCCAGTCTGGTCACCCAATCTTTCCATCAACGCGTCGCCTGAATCCAAAGCGGTCAAAAAGAGGCCGGCATCGCCGTCGGTGCAGGCGTTGATGCCCAATGACGCGGCAGCGGCGATCGAAGCCAAGGTGGCTCGGACATCGGGTCGCTCTAGGTGTTTTGCGACTTGGCCCGAGAGCTCGCTAGAACTTGCGGGGTGGCCGAGCCAGAACGCCTCGATGCGAATGTCGTAGGGAAGTTCGACTGGATTGGCCTCCGAAAAACGTGGTGGTTCGCCAATCCATGGGTATTCCGCCCATTCGGCAGCCAAGCGGTACGATAAAAGGCCTCCAAAGGTGGCTGCTGCGACGTCTGCGCCACTTCCTCGTCCATTCTGGTGTGCACGGTGGGCGTGGTCGGCAATCGCGAACACGGCGCCATCGGCGAGGTCTGGGCGTGCGGCGCGAAGGATCGCGACACAAGAAGCTGCTGAGGACCCAAAACCAAGCTTTGAATCTCCTTCGAACACAGCAGAAACATCGACGGTCAATCCATGCAGTAGCTCCGCGCGTTCTGCGACGTCGAGCACCTGAATCGGAAGCCTGGAATCCAAGTCAGCCCCAAGGGTTTTGTAGCCTTCCCGGTCTTCACGCAATTCGGCTTCGACGTACCGGTCCATGGCAGCCACCAAGGCAAGGCCGCCATGCAGCACAGCGTATTCACCCAATAAAAACAGTTTCCCCGGGGCTCGACTCATGATGGCACCACCCGGGCTCCCGCGCCGGGGCTTGCCATGATGATTTGGATGACATTCGGGTCTTGTTCGAAGACCAGTTTGAGCCGGTCGGCATGGGCCGCTTCGCAGAAAACCTTCACGTGTGGGCCAGCGTCGATCGTGAAAAAACAAGGTATCCCTTGTGAGCGAAGCGACCGAACGCTGTGGATCAAATCCACTGTTTTTGCATTCCAATAGAGCACGCCGGGTTTGGCGGCGAGGGCACTTGCGTGCATGGCAAGGCAGCTGCGTTCGGCTACGTCGGCGAGCTTTTCGAAATCCTTGGTGGCGATGGCGGCCAGAGCTTCTGTGATGTCGCCCGCAACACTGTCGACCCAGGCTTGGTAATAGGGCGAGGTGGCCATGGTTTGGTTCATCCCGGCCGTGGATGGGATGTCTTTTTCTCCACGGACGGTGACCAGAACCAGGCAGGCCAAATCCCAATAATCTGGAGGAGCCACCGACTCGGCGAACGAATCGGTTCCATCGGCAAGTTCGCCGCGATGCCAGTGAACAAAGCCACCTGGAATCGATCGTGACGCGCTACCTGATCCTTGCCGTGCCAGCACAGACAATTCGCGTGGGCTCAATTCAAGGCCCGCGGCTGCCGCAGCCGCCACAGTCAGTGCCGCAAATCCCGATGCCGAAGAAGCAAGCCCTGCGGCCGTCGGGAAATTATTATTCGACGTCATTCGAACACGTCGGTATTCCCCAGAGGCATCCCGAATGCGGTCCACAAACGTGGACAACTTGGTCGCGCCTTTGCCTTCCAAGGTCGTTCCATTCAGAACGATGAGGTCGTGTGGCACGTCCGCGAACTCAAGTTCGGTTTGGGTTGTGAGGCCAGACAGCGTCATCGAAACCGACCCAGCAGCGGGCAGGTTCAAGAGCGGGTCGCGCTTTCCCCAGTATTTTACGAGCGCGATATTGGAACGCGCTTCAGATTTCACTTTCATGAGGCCCAACGGGATGAAGGTTCAGCGGGCTTTGAGGCCCTGAAGAATTAGATCGTGGATAAGGTCCAGTTCGCCAAATAGATTCGAGAACGTCTGAGTGTAGAGAATCGGCGGCGTGAAGGTGGCGTAGGCTCTCAGGATCGTGTTTGCCATGGCCACCGAGTCCTCGAGGCAAAATACGCCAGCTCCTGTGGCCTCTTGAAGAAACTCGGCAAGAATTTGTCGTTGTGCTTGATCAAACCCAACAAATTCAAGCTTCACGGCTTCGCATCCGCCACAATGCACGAGGTCAGCGGCGTGCGCCCCGTCGCCGGCGATTTCGATGAATGCACGGACGCGTGCGTCCATCATTGCCCGGAACTGTGCATCAAAGTGGTCGTGTTCTGCGGTGGCGTTGCGCATCGCGTCCAAGATTGCCGTGTGCCTACCGCGGGCCAGTCTTCCGACAATGTCGTCTTTGGAAGTGAATTCCAGATAAACCGTGCCGACGCCACATCGAGCCTCGCGGGCGATGTCCGAAATCGTCGTTTTGGCGATTCCGTAGTGAGCGACGAGTCTTTCTGCTGCGCCGAGAATCTTCTTACGTCGGTCATTTTTCATAAGCCTGCACGCGCCTGAATAAAAGCCTCAAGTGTTCAATTTACGGTGGTTGTTGATTGATCGCAACGTCATCGTGAATCTTTCCCGACAATAATGACATCTATTGGTTGACTGAGCGGTGAACGGATTTAGTTTTCATTCATCCGTCATGCATACATGGCGAAATGGCTTTTAGAAGCCAAGACCAGGGAGACCTCATGAAATCGAACGAATACCCCTTAATTCCTCTACGCAACATGGTGCTGCAACCCGGCACCGTAGCCAGTGTCAATGTGGGCCGTTCGAAGTCGGTCCGTCTGATTGAAGCCATCAAAGAGGGCGACTTCATTGTTGCCGGTGTTCAGCGTGATTCAGCGACTCAGAAACCTGAGTTTGGTGATCTTCACCCGATGGGAACCCTGGCTCGTGTCGTCAAAATTATTAAACAACCCGCGGAGTCATGGGTTCTTGTACTGGAAGGCGTGGACCGTTTTCGAATCGACAAGAACCTGATGACCCAACCGTTTTTTTCGGTCGAAGGCGAAGCGCTTAAGGACGAAGGCGACGACACCGTCGAAGCGATTACGCTCGCTGCGGTCATCCAAGAGGAGCTCGAGGAGATGCTCCAAAGCGACGGTGGGGCACTTGCTGGGCAACTTCCGGCCGACGAGTCGCCAGGTCGCTTTGCCGACAAAGTGGCTGCAGTTTTGCCGCTGGAAATGGACCAACGCATCACGGTCTTGATGACCTTGAACGCGGCCGAGCGACTTCGACTTGTCGCACGATTGGTCGCGCAGGTTCGGGCCCAAGCCGAGGTTCGGCAAACGATCGAAGCCGAAGTGCGTGGCGAATTGAACAAGAACCACAAGGAGGCCATCCTTCGCCAGCAACTCAAAGCGATTCGGAATGAGCTCGGAAAACCCGAGGACGAAGGCGATGATTTGCGACTTCGTTTAGAGGCCATCGAGTTTCCCGAAGACACGCGCAAGGTCGTGGCCAAAGAGCTGGATCGGATGGATTCGCTTGAATCGAATCAGTCTGAATACAACGTGGTTCGAACGTACCTCGAATGGATGGCCGACCTGCCTTGGGACAGAAGTGCCCCAACCAAGGCCGACCTGAACGCCATAGAGGCTCAGCTCGCCGCAGACCATTTCGGTCTGGAAGATGTCAAGGAACGCATCCTTGAGCATATGGCCGTGTTGAAACTTTCTGGGAATCCAAAAGGCACAATCCTGTGCCTTGCAGGCCCTCCTGGAGTCGGTAAGACGTCACTTGGCCAGTCGATCGCCGACGCGACCGGCCGTCCATTTGTGCGCATCGCCCTCGGTGGTGTGCGGGACGAAGCCGAGATTCGAGGCCATCGCCGCACCTATATCGGGTCGCGTCCTGGCCGAATCATCAATGCCTTGAAAAAGGCGGGCGCCAACAATCCCGTGGTGTTGCTGGATGAGGTCGATAAGCTTGGTCATGGTGTGCAGGGAGACCCCGAAGCGGCTCTGCTTGAAGTGCTCGATCCGGAACAGAATTCGACGTTCCAGGACCATTACCTTGAAGTCCCGTTTGACCTCTCAAACGTGCTCTTCATCTGTACTGCGAATCAGCTCGAGAATATTTCTGGGCCGCTTCGTGACCGTCTCGAGATCATCGAGGTGGCCGGTTATACACGTGCTGAAAAACAGGAAATCGCGCGGCATCATTTGGTGCCACGTCAGCTGAAGGACCACGCGATTGCGCCCGGGGCTTTGACCATCACGGACAAGGCGTTGGAATTGATGATCGCCGGGTACACCCGCGAAGCGGGCGTTCGTCAGCTGAACCGAAACATCACGAAACTCTGTCGTGCGGTCGCACTTGAGGTCGCTCGAACCGACGAGAAAGTGGTGGTGAACGTCGATGTCGATAACGTCGAAAAATACTTCGGTAAGGTGCGTTATCATAACGAGAGCGCGGCTCGGACTTCCTCGCCAGGTGTGGCAACAGGCTTGGCATGGACGCCAGTCGGTGGGGATATCCTCTTCATCGAGACCTCAAAAATGCCTGGAACCGGTCAGCTTCAGATCACCGGACAATTGGGCGAGGTGATGCAGGAGTCAGCGCGAGCCGCGTTGACGTATGTGAGGAGTCATGCGGAGGAGCTTGGGATTGACCCGGCCTTCTTCAAGACTCATGACGTGCATATCCATGTACCAGCAGGCGCGGTACCCAAGGACGGACCGTCTGCAGGTGTGACGATCTTCACGGCGCTCGCGTCATTGTTGACCGACAGGAAAGTGCGGGCGGATGCCGCGATGACGGGAGAATGCACCCTTAGGGGCCGCGTACTTCCGGTGGGCGGCATCAAGGCCAAGGTGCTTGCGGCTCATCGCGCAGGCATCAAACGAATCATCTTGCCGGCGCATAATATGGCCGATCTTGATGAGGTGCCTGAAGCCACACTCGCTGAGCTTGAAATCATTCCTGCCGAGGATATGACTCAGGTGTTGGCCGCGGCGCTCGAGGATGAGCCCACGATCCCGATGACACCAGGCTTCGAGTTCGGCAAGCAAATCAGCGCTTAACGGTGAGCAGCAGCGAGCAGGATAGGCTGCATAGCCTGCAGCCAAGAACCAATCAACGCGGCATGATCTTCGGGTCATGCCGCTTTTTTTTTATTCGATATCTACGGCCACTCGGTCGTCGACGATCATCCAGCCGCCCGACCCGGTGCTGCCCAAAAAGACCCACCAAATTCGTTCCGCAGGTTGGTAAACCATCGCCGCGTCGGAGCCCTTGAATGGGCCGGCAAAAGCGTCGGCGGTGGGGCACATCGATTCAAACATCTGGCTGTGCACCTGCAGCAAACATGTGCCTTCCCCCATGTAGTGATACATGAAAACCTGCTCGCCTTTTTTCAATTCCGCGCGGAATTGATCGTCGTCGGTTCGGTAGGTGGAGCCGTATTTGTAGCCCTCGATTTCGACGGGCGAAATCGCGCGGTACACACTCGGGCGAAACACGCCCACGCTGGTTTGAGACCACCGAATCACTTCGCGGGGTTTGAAGACAGCCTCGGCGACCGGAATCCCGTTGAGCGAGGGCAGGTCGACCAACACGACGGGTTCGTCTCCCGAATTCCACGTCAGCGTGAATCGACGAGATTCGTCCTGAAATGGCCAGCCATCGATAGATATGATGGGTTCTGGATTATTGGTGGGACGAACCGGTTTAGGGGATTCAAGCGAGATGCGGTCGGCGCGCGTGGGGCCTCCTACCGATTCAGCGGGCGGGGCGACTCCGACGAGTTCGTCGTTGTTCGCGGCGCAAGCAGAGACCATCAAAACACTAATCAAAAAATAGAACTTTCTGCTCGCCATATTGCTCCACGAGTTCGGTCACGCGTCCCAACACAGCATCACGCCGTTGCCAAAACACATCCAATCGCTGCTTGTCCAGATCACCGGGACTATCGAATAAGATGGCGTCAGCCCAATTCGGTTGCAATAGTTTCAGCCCACGGATCAACGAACGCGAGAATCGCTCGACGGGTTCAAATCGCGCATCCACACGTATGCTGGGCTGAACGTGGAATGAAGCGCCATTGTCGATCGACACAAATCGACCGTCCGCAAACTGATTATTTACCCCATAATATTGTTCGAGGATGCTGAATCGGTCCCAATTATTGGTCAGGTAGTCGAAGGTGACGACGTCCGAAAGACCTTTGGCAACGCGCATCGTCGTCGCATCACCTTCCTCGCTGACCAGGTTTCGAAAATACTCGCCGTCTTTGTAGATCATCAGTGGGCGAATCGACTTCTGAAAAGGCTGGTCTAGCAGTGTAGGGTCGGCCTCTGCGTCGAGCCAATCGTTCCAGACATGTGTGTATTCGATCGGCCAGTCGGCAAAATGCGGAACCCAGGTTTTTAGTACGCCATAGAGGTATTCGTGTTCGATGCCGTCAGGCCCCGGTTCAAGCACCCACGTGAGTTCTGCGAATCGCTCGAAATACGTTCGTTGTTTGTCCGTGTCCATCGGGTAGAGGGCCATCAAGTCCTCGCGAGAGATTCTTGCTGGCCGGCTCCACGGCACGTCGAAGCCGCAGGATATCAGTTCGCAAAGCCGCCAGGCCGCGACTTCGCTCTTCCATCCGTCTCCCCACTCGGCTTGCGCGGGTTTGAACGCGTAGACCGTCTGGTCGCCACTTTTCATTTTCAACGACACTGAGCGCCCGCCACCGAGCGCCCGAATACGATCGAAGTCTCCGGTTTGAGTCAGGGTCATGGGCTTTTCGAATAAGCGCGCGTCGTTTTGCACCGCGCGTTGATAGAGTTCAACAATGCCAGACTCATCAAAGCGTGTGAGCGCTCGAATCGCCTGATGGCGGGCTTCGGACCACTCCTGCGAGCCTAATGAAATCTCGATTTCACGAATGACCCATTCTTTGCTGTTTGGTTCTCGGGTGCGCAGCTCCGAAATCAGATCCCAGGCGTCACCGTAGTTCTTACGTTGAAGCAGAGCGCCGACTTCTTCGGAAAGCTCCTCGGTGGTCTTCGCCCGAAGCGCCGCGACGCCCTGGGTCATCATCGTTGCGCGTCGTTCCACGAGCGTCGCCAACTGGATCGATTCGCGTGGTGCGACCTGAACGGCGGGCGGGAGTGTGGGGACTTCGTTTTGGTGTGTCAGGACATAGGCGAGCGTCGTTAGGGTCACGACCACGAGGATGATCAACATCATCGTGGTGGACGACATCCGCCGCTGTCCGGGGTAGCCAGGCTTTGTGTGGGCCACCCTGTCCTGGCTCGAAGGTTTTTTCTGACCCGAAGGTTTTTCCTGGCCCGAAGGTTTTTCCTGGCCCGAAGGTTTTTCCTGGCCCGAAGGTTTTTCCTGACTCGAAGGTTTTTCCTGGTCCGAAGGTTTTTCCTGGCCCGAAGGTTTTTCCTGGCCCGAAGGTTTTTCCTGGCCCGAAGGTTTTTCCTGACTCGAAGGTTTT
>Ga0100385_1000455_pt1 | contig 49429 bp, 45 predicted proteins | sample CryGeymeta201509_FD_81543 | JGI IMG/M metagenome (GOLD analysis project Ga0100385, IMG submission 81543) | Groundwater microbial communities from Crystal Geyser aquifers in Utah, USA - Crystal Geyser metaG 2015-09 | ecosystem: Environmental > Aquatic > Deep subsurface > Groundwater | place: USA... | reverse complement strand
TCACGCCGCCGCCTCCGAACCGGCCTCGCCGTGCGATCTGCGGAAGGCTTGGCGGCCCGGCGCCGTTCGCGGCCGCTTCGCCCCCGCTCGCTTCGCTCACGGGTCCCCCTGCGCTGCTCACGCGCCCTCCCTCGCCATCGCCCCGAGTGCGCGCTCCCGGATCGGCCAGTTCAGCGCGGTCGCCATCGCCGAGAGCCCGATCGCGATCGCCCACACCGCCCCGTAGGAGCCGGTACGGTCATAGAGGACGCCGCCGAACCAGGCGCCCGCGAACGACCCGATCTGGTGGAACAGGAACACGATCCCGGAGAGCATCGAGAGGTGCCTGACGCCGAACTGTGAGGCGATCGTACCGTTGGTGAGCGGAACCGTCGATAGCCACAGCAGCCCCATCGCCGCGGCGAAAAGCCAGGCACTCCATGCCGACAGCGGAGCGAGCAGGAAGATGCCGATCACGACTCCGCGCAGCGCGTAAATCACCGAGAGCAGCATCGGCTTGCGGTGCCTCGCGCCGAGCCGGCCGGCGCCGTAGGTGCCGGCGATGTTGAACAGGCCGATGAGCGCGAGAGCCCCCACTCCCACGTTGCCCGACAGGCCGCCATCGACGAGGTAGGCCGGAAGGTGCACCTGGATGAACACGACCTGGAAGCCGCACACGAAGAAGCCGAAGCACAGCAGCCAGAAATCGCGGCTGCGCGCCACCTCCGCGAGCGCCTCGCGCACCGTGAGGCCGCGGGCCTGGTGCGCACCCGCATCGCGCTCGACGACCCCGGCCGCGAGCGGCACCATCAGGGCGGCGGCGAACGACAGTGCCAGCAGCGCCGGCAGCCATCCCAGGGACGAGATCAGGCCCTGCTCGGCGGGCAGCAGGACGAACTGCCCGAACGAGCCCGCCGCGCCGGCGATGCCCAGCACCTGGCTGCGCTTCGAGGCCGGGAAGGCGCGCCCCAGCACACCGTAGATGACGCTGAAGCTCGTCCCCGAGAGCCCCAGCCCGACCAGCACCCCGGCGCCCATGCCCAGCGACCACGGGCTGGTGGCCGAGGCCATCACCAGCAGCCCCAGCGCATAGCACAGTCCGCCTGCCGCAACCATCTTCCAGGCGCCGTAGCGGTCGGCCAGCATCCCGGTGACCGGCTGCGAGAGCCCCCACACGAGGTTCTGCAGCGCGACGGCGAAGGCGAACGTCTCGCGCCCCCAACCGAGGTCCATGCTCATCGGCTTGAGGAACAGGCCGAAGCCGTGGCGGATCCCGAGCGAGAGCATCAGCACCACTCCGCCGCAGGCGAGCGCCAGCATCGCGGGCGAGGGACGTTCGTGTTTCATGGACACCCCAATGATTGGGAAGCTCGAACATTACCGGAGCCGCGCCGAAAAGTCGCCCCCCGTGCAGGAGCCGCCGAGGGGGCCGCACGCGGCCTGCTGCGCAGCGCGCCCGCTCTGGGGTAGAGTTGCGCCTGCCGCGCATGTTCCCAAACCGGCTGCACAGCGATGCCGCACGCACTCAACCTCTCGCGCGCCGCGCGCCTCGTCGGCGTGACCCGTGCCGCGCTCCAGGCGCGCATCCGCAGCGGCGAGCTCGCCTCGATGGATGGCATGGTCGAGGCCGACGAGCTGCTGAGGCTCTATCCGGACGCCAGGCTCGATGTCGATGGCGCCTTCGAGCGGGTGACCGAGATCAAGGAACGCGCCTTCGGCAAGCGCGTGCGCGAACGCACCCTGCCCAGTCAGGAGCTGCTCGCGGAGCGGCTTTTCGAGCACGCGCGCGAGCTCGCCGACACCCGCGCGCACCTGCAGAAATACCACCTGCTGGTCGTAGACCTGGGCGAACGCATCCGCGCGCTGGCCGGGGACGGCGAGGGAGCGCTGCGCGCGCAGATGCGGGAACTCGCGGACACGCTGGACCGGCATCTCGCGGTCATCCTCGGAGAAGGAGAATCCCCCAATGCGATCGAGATCATGGACGACATGCTGAGCCTCGTGGCCTCCCATGTCGTGCTGCGGCCGAGCGGGCACGAGTATTTCGTGCAGGGCGCGGACACCCTCCTGGAGGGGGCGCTGAAGGCCGGGCTCGCGCTCAACTACGGATGCAGCAGCGGCACCTGCGGCCTGTGCAAGGTCCGCGTGGCCTCGGGCCAGGTGCGCCGGATGCACCCGCACGACTATGTCCTGAGCGAAGCCGAGAAGCGCTCCGGCGTCACGCTGGCGTGCAGCTACGCGCCGGTGTCCGACGTCGTGCTCGAGGCCCTCGAGGCGCTCGGCCCGCAGGACATCCCGGAGCAGACGATCAGCGCGCGGGTGCGCGCGATCGAGCGCGCCTCCGCCGACATCGTGCTGCTTCACCTGCAGACCCCACGCAGCAACCGCCTGCGCTTCTTCGCCGGACAGTCGGCCGTGCTCGGCTTCCACCCGGCGGGCAGCGAGGAATTCCCGATCGCGAGCTGCCCCTGCGACGACCGCAACCTGCATTTCCACATCGCGCGCGACCCATCTTCCAGCTTCGCCGAGCACCTGTTCGCGGGCGTGCTCGGGCGCAACGACCCGGTGACGGTGTTCGGGCCGATCGGCGATTTCGTGCTGCGCGACGAGGCTGCCAGGCAGCTCGCCTTCATCGCCTGCGACACCGGATTCGCGCCGGTGAAGAGCCTCGTCGAACACGCGCTCGCGCTCGAAAATGCGGAGCGCATCTGCCTGGTCCGGCTCGCCACCCGGCCCGACGGGCACTACCTCGGCAACCTGTGCCGCGCATGGAGCGAGGCGCTCGACGACTTCCTCTACCTGCCGATCGACGGGGCGGGCCGCTCTGCGCAGGAAAACGCGGATGCGCTCTGCCGGGCGATCGAGGGGAACTTCGCCGGACTCGCGGCGCTCCACGTCTATGCCGCCGGCCCGCAGCCCATCCTCGACGAAGTACAGCGGCGGCTGTGCGGGCGCGGCCTGCCGGCTACGCAGTTCGCGCGCACGGTCTGCGAGTGAGCCTGCGGGCCGTTCGACCCATCGTCCTGGAGAAACCCATGAGCAACTACGGATTCGGCAAGACCGTCGCGCTGTCCTTCGACGCGGCGCTGGCGAAGGTCACCGAAGCGCTCGCCGCGGAAGGCTTCGGCGTGCTCACCGAGATCGACGCTTCGGCCACGCTGAAGAAGAAGCTCGGCATCGAGATGCCGCCCTATCGCATCCTCGGCGCCTGCAATCCCTCGCTCGCCAGCCGCGCGATCGCCGCAGAGCCCTCCATCGGCCTGCTGCTGCCGTGCAACGTGCTGGTACGGCAGGATGCGGCGGGCAGCGTGTGGGTCGAGTTCATGGATCCGATCGCGATCCTGAAACTCGTCGACCGGCCCGGCATCGCCGCGCTCGCGCACGAGGTGCGCGAGCGGCTCGACCGGGTGATGGCCGCGCTGTAGGGTGGGCACGCGGCCGCGGGCCGCTCACTGCGTGTGGTTCCCGTCCTTGCGGCCGTGCTCCACGGCAAAGACGGCGGCCTCGACGCGCGAGGTGAAGTTGAGCTTTGACAGGATGTGGCGCACGTGCAGCTTCACCGTGTCATAGCTGATGGCGAGCTCGCGCGCGATCGCCTTGTTCGACAGGCCCTGCGCGAGGTGCTGGAGGATCTCGCGCTCGCGCGCGGTGAGGCTGTGCAGCGGATCGGGCCTGGGCGCGCTGGTGCCGCCGGCCTGCAGCGTGCGCAGCAGCTTCAGCGTCATCGCGGGCGCGACCACCATCTCGCCCGCGCACGCGCGGCGCACCGCGTCGACGACCTCGTCGGGCTCCATGTCCTTGAGTAGGTAGCCGCGCGCGCCGGCCCGCAGCGCCGCTTCGAGATCGGCCTGCTCGTCGCTCACGGTCAGGATCAGCGCCGGGCCCATCCAGCCGTCGGCGCGCAGCCGCCGCAGCAGCCCGAGGCCGCCGTGCGGCGGCATGTTGAGATCGATGATGATGGCATCAGGCTTGCGATTCTCGACCAGCCACAGGGCATCGTCCCCGTTGCCGCTGATGCCCACCACGCGGATGCTGCCGCTGCGCTCCAGCAGTTCTGCGAGACCCTTGCGGAAGAGCGTGTGATCGTCGGCCAGCAGGACCTGGATCGGCTCGCTCATCGCGCCTTCGCTCCGATCTGCGGCACCGGAACGGTGAGCCGCGTGCGCGCGCCCCCTTTCCGGAGGTTCGCCAGTTCGATGCGCCCGCCGATGCGCTCGGCGCGCTCGCGCATGATGCTGATGCCCAGGTGCTGGCGCAACCCGGGGTGTTCGTCGAAGCTGCCGAGCGGATTGCCGAGCGCGAAGAATCCCTTGCCGTTGTCCTCCACCGTGACCTCGTAGTGGCCCGCTCGCAGATCCACCGTGAGCCGGGCGCGGGTGGCGCCGGCGTGGCGCACGACGTTGGCGAGCGCCTCCTGGACGATGTGGAACACCTGCGCCTCGTCCTCGACGCTGAGATTCAGGTCGCTCACCCGGTTGTCGTAATCGAGCTCGATGCCGGTGCGGTCGAGGAAATCGCGGGCGAGCGCGTCCAGCGCGTGCAGCAGTCCGAGCGGGTCCATGCGGTTGCGGAACTGCGAGAGCAGCTCGCGCAGGCCGGCGTAGGCCGCGTCGAGTGCGCCCTTGGCGTCCGCGGCGAACTTGAGCGCGCGCTCGGGCTCTTTTGCGCGCAGCGCGTCCTGCATCAGCGCGAGCCGCATCTTCATGTAGGCGAGCGTCTGCGCGAGCGAGTCGTGCACCTCGTTGGCCATCATCTGGCGCTCGTTCATGAGCGTGATGCGCAGGTTCTCGCGCGTGAGCCGCGCATTCTCCAGCGCGGCGCCGAGGTGCTCGCCGATCGAGCGGAAGACCACGCTCACCTCCTCGGGCACTTCGCGCAGCTCGCTGAAATACAGGTTGTAGGTGCCATGCACCCTGCCGCGGAACATCAGCGGCACGACCACCATCGCGTGGCAGTCGCGCTGGAAGAAGGCAAGGCCCGTATGCTCCGCGCAGGAGCGCACCGGCACCATGTGATGGACGCGGTCGTGCATCACCGCGCTGCCGCACAGGCTGCACTCGAGACTCACCAGCTTCTCGTGCTCGACGACGTCCTCGGGCAGGCCCGTGGCGCCCACCAGCCGCAGGTGCATGCCGTCGGAGGTCAGCACGCGCACCGCGCCGGCCGAGGCGCCGACCAGCCGGATCATGGTGCCGAGGAAGCGCTTGAGCAGCGCCTCGATGTCCGCTTCGCCGGCGAGCCCGGTCGCGACCTCCGAGAGCACGCGCAGGGCCTGGAAGTTGCGCGCCGCGCCCTCCGCGCCGGAGGCTTGCGCCAGCTTCAATCCATCGCCCTCGAGCAGCATCCGCTCCTCCATTGCGGCGGTTGCCTCACCAGCCGCTCTTCAGCACCTTCTCCGCCCAGAACAGCCCGGCGACCGTCTTCCCGTCGGTGATCGCGCCGCCCGCCACCGCATCGATCGCCTCGTCGAGTGAGAGCTCGCACACCTCGATCAGTTCCCCGTGTTCGGGCGCGGCCCCCGCCTGACTGAGCCCGCGGGCGAGGAAGATCTCGATGCGCTCGTCGGAATAGCCGATGCACGGGTGGATCGTTCCCAGGTGCCGCCAGAAGCCCGCCGCGTAACCGGTTTCCTCGCGCAGTTCGCGCGCGGCGGTCGCCTCGACGGCCTCGCCCGGATCGATCTTGCCCGCCGGCAGTTCGAGCAGCACCCGCCGCAGCGCATAGCGGTACTGGCGTTCGAAGACCAGCGCACCGCTGTCCAGCACCGGGATCACCATCACCGCCCCCGGATGCTCGATGTATTCGCGCACGTGCTCGCCGCCCGCCGGCAGCCGCACCCGGTCGACACGCACCTTGAGGAGGCGGCCGTCGAACACCCGGGTGCTGGCGAGGGTGGTTTCGCTGAAGGCATCGGCCGCGCTCATTTCGCTGACCATGGCAACATTCTTGCAGCCCCCGACCAAACGTTTCCGATATGTTGCACGCGAGGCTCACGTCAGGACGCCGGCTTTCCGGCCGCCGGCGTGACGAGGGTCGGTCGCGTGCCGCCGTGGCCGCAGTATAGCGTCGATGATCCGCGCGGGCGGGTGCGCGTGCTGCGCGGGCGGCGCTCGCAGCGAAAGAACCTCGGGTGGAATCAGAGCGAGCGCAGCAGGGCGTAGGCGCACAGGCTCATCAGCGCCTGCGGCATCAGTCCGACCGCCGCGATCGCCAAGGCGTTGGCAGAGATCAGCACGCGCATGTCGACGCCGGCCTGGATCGGCGAGGCGTCGAGCGGCGCGTCGAAATACATGAGCTTGACCACCCGCAGGTAGAAGAAGGCGCCCACCAGCGAGAAGAACACGGCATAGACGGCGAGCCAGATGTAGCCGGCGGCCACGATCGCCTGGAACACCGAGAACTTGGCGAAAAATCCGACGAAGAACGGGATGCCGGCCATCGAGAACATCACGATCAGCATCATCGCGGCGAACCACGGACTGCGCTGGTTCAGACCCTTGAAATCGTCGAGCCTGTCCGCCTCGAAGCCGCTGCGCGAAAGCAGGATCACCATGCCGAAGGCCGCGAGGCTCATCAGCACGTAGGCGACCACATAGAACATCGCCGAGCTGTAGGCGTTCAGCGCGTAATGGCGGTCGCCGCCGACCACGCCCGCAATGAGGCCCAGCAGCATGAAGCCCATGTGGGAGATGGTCGAATAGGCGAGCATGCGCTTGATGTTGGTCTGCGCGATCGCCGCGACGTTGCCGAGCGCGATCGAAGCCATCGCGAGCAGGGTCAGCATCGCCTGCCAGTGTTCGACCAGATCGAAGACGCCATAGACCAGCAGCCGCATGGCCATCGCGAACGCCGCGAGCTTGGGCGCGGAGCCGATGAACAGCGTGACGGCGGTGGGCGCGCCCTGATAGACGTCGGGAATCCACATGTGGAAGGGCACCACGCCGAGCTTGAACGCGATCCCCGCCACCAGGAACACCAGCCCGAACACCAGCACCGTCTTGTCGACCGCGGCCCCCGCGATCTCGCCGGAGATCGCCGAGAGCTCCAGCGTCCCGGTCGCGCCGTAGATCATCGACATGCCGTAGAGCAGCAGCCCGGAGGCGAGCGCACCGAGCACGAAATACTTCATCGCCGCCTCGGCTGCCACGGCCGAATCGCGCTGCATGGCCACCAGCGCATAGAGCGAGAGCGAGAGCAGTTCCAGTCCGAGATAGACGCTCAGCAGGTGGTTCGCCGAGATCATCACCGCCATGCCGAGCGTGGCGAAGAGCACGAGCAGGTAGTACTCGCCGCGGTCGATGCCGCGCAGCGCCATGTAGCCGCGGCCATAGACGAGCGCGACGGCCACCGCCAGATACACCAGCAGTTTGAGCAGCGCCCCGAACAGGTCGAAGACCATCATGCGCCCGAGGGTCGGAACGCTCTGTCCGCCGATCGTGAACACCAGCACCAGGGTGATCGCCACCGCGCCCAGCAGCGTTGCCTGCGCGAGGAAGTAGGTGAGCCAGCGGCTGCGCGCCCCCGCGGCGAGATCCGCGAGCAGCACCACGCAGGCCATGATCAGCAGGAAGATTTCCGCCGAGGCGGGATACAGGTCGGGCATCGCGAAGTTCATCGTGCGGAGGTCTCGGCGCTCTCAGAGCTTGCCCGCGGCGACATGCCGCAACAGGTCATTGACCGAAGCGTGCATCACCTCGGTGAAGGGGAACGGATACAGGCCCAGGCCCAGCACGGCGACCGCGAGCGCGAGCAGGAAGGCAAATTCGCGCCCGTCGATGTCGATAAGCGCGGCGACATGGTCGTTCGCGACCGCGCCGAAGGCCACCCGCTTGTACATCCACAGCGTGTAGGACGCCCCCAGGATCATCGTCGTCGCCGCGGCGAAGCCGATCCAGAAGTTCTGCCGGATCGCGCCCAGCACCACCATGAATTCGCCGACGAAGCCGCTGGTCGCGGGCAGCCCGGCGTTGGCCATGGCGAACAGCATGAAGAACGCGGCGAACTTCGGCATCGTATTGACCACCCCGCCGTAGTCGGCGATCGCGCGTGTGTGCATGCGGTCGTACATGACGCCGACGCACAGGAACATCGCCGCGGCGACGAAACCGTGCGAGATCATCTGCGCCAGCGCGCCTTCCACCCCGAGCGGATTGAAGAGGAAGAAGCCGAGCGTGACGAAGCCCATGTGCGAGATCGACGAATAGGCGATCAGCTTCTTCATGTCGGTCTGGACGAGGGCGACGAAGCCGATGTAGATCACCGCGATCAGCGAAGCCCCGATCATCAGCCACGCCAGTTCCTTCGCGGCGTCGGGCACGATCGGCAGCGCGAAGCGGATGAAGCCGTAGGCGCCGAGCTTGAGCGTGATCGCGGCCAGCACGACCGAGCCGCCGGTGGGCGCTTCCACGTGGGCGTCCGGCAGCCAGGTGTGCACCGGCCACATCGGCACCTTCACCGCGAAGGCGACCAGGAAGGCGAGGAAGACCCAGATCTGCGGCTGGAGCGCGAGCCGCGCCTCGCGCCAGTCGAGCAGGCTGAAGCTGCCGCCGGATTCCATGAACAGGTAGAGCAGCGCGACGAGCAGCAGCACCGAGCCGACCAGGGTGTAGAGGAAGAACTTGAGCGCCGCGTAGATCCGGTTCGGCCCACCCCAGATGCCGATCACGAGGTAGAGCGGGATCAGCGAGGCCTCGAAGAACACGTAGAACAGCACCGCATCCATCGCCGCGAACACGCCGTTCATCAGTCCCGACATGATGAGGAAGCAGGCCATGTACTGGGCGACCCGGCTGCGGATCACCTGCCAGCCGGCGATGACGACAATGACGGTGATGAAGCTGTTGAGCAGGACGAACCACAGCGAGATCCCGTCGATGCCGAGGAAGTACTTGATGTTGAAGCGCGGGATCCACTCGTAGATCTCGACGAACTGCATGGTGCTGCGCGCGGTCTCGAACCCGGTGTAGAGCGGCAGCGTCACCAGGAAGCCGATCACCGCCGCGGCGAGCGAGAGCATGCGCGCGAGCGGCGCGTTGCGGTCGGAACCGGTGGCGAGCACGAGCAGCCCCCCGGCGATGGGCACCCAGATGGCGATGCTGAGCAGTGGATAGGCGGTCATGAGTGTTGGCTACGAAGCCGCGTTGCGCGCGGGCTCTAGCTCCGGTTCATCCAAAGGGTGAGCAGCACGAACACGCCGATGATCATCGAGAAGGCGTACTGGTAGATGTGTCCGGACTGCAGGAGTCTCGACGCGCGCGCGAACCAGTCCACCAGGCGCGCCGACCCGTTCACGATCCAGCCGTCGATGATGGTTTCGTCTCCAGCCTTCCACAGGCCGCGGCCCACCAGTCGCGCTCCCCCGGCGAAGAACCAGTCGTTGAACTCGTCGAAGCCGTACTTGTGCTCCAGGACGATCGCGATCGGCCGCAGCGCGGAACGGATCTTGGCCGGCAGGTCGGGCCGTACCAGATACAGGTACACCGCCGTTCCGATGCCGCCGAGCGTCAGCCAGAAGGGAACGGTCGAGAGGGCATGCAGCATCATCGCCGGCACGCCATGGAATTCCTCGCCGAGGAGGGCGAGCGCCTTGTGCCCGGAGGCGACGGTGATCGAGTCGCCGAAGTAGCCTCCGAACAGCACCGGACCCACCAGCCAGCCGATGGCAAGGCTCGGGATCGCCAGCAGGATGAGCGGCACCGTGACCACCGCAGGGGATTCGTGCGGGACGCCGCCGTGCCCGTGTCCGCCGTGCTCCGCATGGCCCCCGGACTCGCGGAAGCGCTCCTCCCCGTGGAAGGTCAGGAACAGCAGCCGGAAGGTGTACAGCCCGGTGATGAACACCCCGGAGGCGACCGCCAGATAGGCGATCGATGCGCCTGGAATGGAGCTCAGCCTCACCGCCTCGATGATGCTCTCCTTGGAGAAGAATCCGGAGAAGCCGTCCACGCCTGCGTTCGCAAGCGCGCCGATGACCATCGTCCAGTAGGTGACGGGCATGTACTTCTTCAGCCCGCCCATCTTGCGCATGTCCTGCTCGTGGTGCATGGCGATGATCACCGAGCCGGCGCCGAGGAACAGTAGCGCCTTGAAGAAGGCGTGCGTCATCAGGTGGAAGATCGCCGCGGAATAGGCCGAAGCGCCGAGCGCGACGGTCATGTAGCCGAGCTGCGAGAGCGTCGAATAGGCCACCACGCGCTTGATGTCGGTCTGCACGATCGCCACCAGTGCCATGAAGAAGGCGGTGATCGCGCCGATCGCGAGCACGAAGGAGAGCGCCGCCTCCGACAGTTCGAACAGCGGCGACATGCGCGCCACCATGAAGATGCCCGCGGTGACCATGGTCGCGGCGTGGATCAGCGCGGAGATCGGGGTCGGGCCTTCCATCGAATCGGGCAGCCACACATGCAGCGGAAACTGCGCCGACTTGCCCATCGCGCCGACGAACAGAGCGATGCAGATCACGGAAACGAGCGACCAGGACGTGCCCGCGAACAGCTCGATCGTCGTGGCGGCGAGCTCCCGGGCGCGCGCGAACACGGTCGCATAGTCGAGCGAGTCGGTGTAAGCGGCGACCAGCCCGATGCCCAGCAGGAAGCCGAAGTCGCCGACCCGGTTGACGAGGAAGGCCTTGAGGCTCGCGTAGATCGCGCTCGGGCGCGTGTACCAGAAGCCGATCAGCAGGTAGGACATCAGGCCGACCGCTTCCCAGCCGAAGAAGAGCTGGAGGAAGTTGTTGGCCATCACCAGCATCAACATCGAGAACGTGAACAGCGCGATGTAGCTGAAGAAGCGCTGGTAGCCGGGGTCCTCCGCCATGTAGCCGACGGTGTAGATGTGCACCATCAGCGACACGAAGCTCACCACCACCATCATGGTCACGGTGAGCTTGTCGATCAGGAAGCCGACCTCGAAGCGCAACGCCCCGCTGGTGGCCCAGGTGTAGAGGGCGCCGTCGAAGGTGTGGCCCTCGCGCACGTCGAGATAGATCAGGCAGGAGAGCGCGAACGAGGTCGCCACGCCGAGGATCGCCGCCCAGTGCGAGAGGCTGCGGCCGATCCAGCGCCCGAACAGGCCGGCCAGGATCGCCCCCGCGAGCGGCGCCAGGGGAACGAGGAGGTAGAGGGTCTTCATGTCCATCGCCGCGCTAGCCCTTCAGGCTGTCCAGGTCATCCACGTGGATGGTGCTCAGGTTGCGGAACAGCAGCACCAGGATCGCGAGCCCGATCGCCGACTCGGCAGCCGCCACCGTGAGGATGAAGAACACGAAGATCTGTCCGGCCAGATCGCCGAAATGACTCGAGAACGCGACGAAGTTCAGGTTCACCGACAACAGCATCAGCTCGATCGCCATCAGCAGCACGATCAGGTTCTTCCGGTTGAGGAAGATGCCGACCACGCTGATGGCGAAGAGCACCGCGGCGAGAACGAGGTAATGCGAGAGCGAGAGCATCGGTCAGTCCTTTTCCGCACGCATGGGCACGATGCGCACGCGCTCGCGCGCCTTCACCGCGACCTGGCGGGCGGGATCGATCCGCTTCGAGTCCTTGCGCCGGCGCTGGGTGAGCGCGATCGCCGCGATGATCGCGACCAGCAGGATCACCGCCGCCAGTTCGAACGGGTAAACGTAGTCCGTGTAGAGCAGCAGGCCGATCTCCCGCGTATTGCTGTAGCCGGCTGCCTGGGCTGCGGGCGCTCCGGGCGCGGACAGGTAGCGCCCGCCCACCACGAGCACCATCTCCGCCACCATGAGCAGCCCGACCAGCGCGCCCATCGGCAGGTAGCTCCAGAAATGCTCGCGCAGCCGCTCGATGTTGATGTCGAGCATCATCACCACGAACAGGAACAGCACCATCACCGCACCGACATACACGAGCACCAGCGTAATCGCCAGGAACTCCGCTTCCAGCAGCAGCCATACGCCGGACATGGTGAAGAAGGCGAGCACCAGGAACAGTACGGCATGCACCGGGTTGCGCGCGGTGATCACGCGCAGCGCGGCGAAGACCATGACGGCCGACAGGCAGTAGAAGACGAAGGTCTTGAATTCCATGGGCTAGCGCTCAGTTGCCGGCAGGTGCTGCGCGCCCGCGGGTCGGATTCGAGCGGCACGCGACGCGACGCATCCGGCGTTCATCGATATTTCGCATCGGCCTCGCGGTCCTTCGCGATCCGCTCCTCGTAGCGGTCCCCGACCGCGAGCAGCATCTGCTTGGTGTAGTAGAGGTCGCCGCGCTTCTCTCCGTGGTATTCCAGGATCGGGGTCTCCACGATCGCATCCACCGGGCAGGCCTCCTCGCAGAAGCCGCAGAAGATGCACTTGGTGAGATCGATGTCGTAGCGCGTCGTGCGGCGCGTGCCGTCCTCGCGCTGCGCCGACTCGATGGTGATCGCGAGCGCCGGGCACACCGCCTCGCACAGCTTGCAGGCGATGCAGCGCTCCTCGCCGTTCGGATAGCGGCGCAGTGCGTGCAGGCCGCGGAAGCGCGGCGAGAGCGGCGTCTTCTCCTCCGGGTAGAAGATCGTGATCTTGCGCGCGAACAGATGCCGGCCGGTGACGCCGAGCCCCTTGGCGAGCTCGCGCAGCGTCAGGCTGGACAGCAGATCCTTCATCGATCCCATCTCGGCCCCTATTTCCAGATTGAAAGCGGCGACATCATCCAGGCGCCGACGACGGCAATCCAGATCAGCGTGAGCGGAATGAACACCTTCCAGCCCAGCCGCATGATCTGGTCGTAGCGATAGCGCGGGAAGGTCGCCCGAAACCACAGGAAGCAGAACAGGAAGAAGGCGACCTTCATCGCCAGCCACCACAGCCCGTCGGGCAGGAAGCCGACCGGCGAAAGCCAGCCGCCGAGGAACATGACCGACACCAGCGTCGAGACCAGGATCATGTTCGCGTACTCGGCAAGGAAGAACACCGCGAAACCCATGCCGCTGTACTCAATCATGTGGCCGGCGACGATCTCGGACTCGCCCTCGACGACGTCGAACGGGGAGCGATTGGTCTCGGCGACCCCCGAGACGAAGTAGACCACGAACATCGGCAGCAGCGGCAGCCAGTTCCACGACAGGAAGCCGAGCCCGAGGTCGGCGAAGCGGCCCTGCGCCTGCTGGAGCACGATCTGGTTGAGATTGAGGCTGCCCGAGACCATCAGCACGCACACCAGCGCGAAGCCCATCGCCAGTTCGTAGGAGACCATCTGTGCGGCGGAACGCATGCTGCCAAGGAAGGCGTACTTCGAGTTCGACGCCCAGCCGGAGACGATCACCCCGTAGACACCGATCGAGGTGATCCCGAGGATGTAGAGCAGACCCGCATCGATGTCCGCCAGCACCAGGTTGCGGTCGAACGGGATCACCGCCCAGGCCGCCAGCGCCGGCGCGATGGCGAGCACCGGCCCGATGAAGTAGAGGACCTTGTTCGCCCGCGTCGGCAGGATGACTTCCTTGAACAGCAGCTTCAGCGCATCGGCGATCGGCTGGAGCCAGCCTTTCGGGCCGACGCGGTTCGGCCCGATGCGCACCTGCATGTAGCCGATGATCTTGCGCTCGGCGAAGGTGAGGTAGGCCACGCACAGCATCAGCGGGACGAGCAGCACGACGATCTTCACGAGCGCCCAGACCCCAGGCCACACAGGCTGCACGACCGACCACAGCGGATCCCACCAGGCGCCCCAGAACGACTGGAAGAACCGAAGGACCGCAGTTTCCATCAGGCACGCTCCACCGTGATCTCGCCGAAATACTCGCCGAGGGCGGCGACGCAAGGATGGCCGGCCGCGACGCGAACGCAGCCCGGCGCGAGCGCATCGTCGATCTCGGCGTCCAGCAGTGCCTCTCCGCCGCCCTGGCGCACGCGCACGCGCTCGCCCCCGGAAAGTCCGAGCGCCGCCAGCGTCTGCGCCGCCATGCGAGCGCGCGGGGGCGCCGCATCTCGCGTGCCTTGCAGCGCCGTGGCGCGCCTCGCCAGCGGATCGGCGAAGTGGATCGGCACGTCGGCGACCCGCTCCAGGCCCCCGCTGCGGGCAGGCAGGGCCAGCGCCACAGGGTCGATCGCATTGTCGAGGCGCGAGGAGACGAACTCGTTCTCGGCGCCGAGCACCTCGTCGCGCACCTGCTCGCTGCTCTCGTAGTCGAAGCCCGCGGCGCCGGTCAGGTTGCCGAGCACGCGCAGCACCTTCCACGCCGGACGCGCCTCGCCGGCGGGCGCCACGACCGCATGGAAGCTCTGCACGCGACCCTCGGTGTTGATGAACGTGCCCGAAGTCTCGGTGAAGGGGGCCACCGGCAGCAGGCAATCGGCGTAGGCGAGCGCCGCGCCGCTCGTGAACGCCGAAGCGACGATCACCGATTCGGCCCGATCGAGCGCCGCGATCGCGCGGCCCGGATTGGCGCAGTCCAGTTCCGGCTCCGCGTGCAGCAGGAAATAACCCTTGCGGGGCTGGGCGAACATCTGCGCGGCGTCGGCGCCGGAGGCCGCGGGAACCGCGCCGGCGATGTAGCCTCCGACCGAGTTCGCGGCCTCCCCGAGGAAGCCGAACCTGAGCGCGCCGATGCGGGCGAGTTCCTGGGCGAGCGCGTGCAGCACGGAGGCCGTGGGGTGGTGTTGCGCCAGATTGCCGAGCAGCACTGCGCCGTTTCCGGCCTCGGCCAGGCTCGCGGCGATGCCTCGCGCCTCGTCCCCGGCCCGGATCCCGGAAAGGAGCGGTCCGAGCGAGGCGGAGGGCGCCGCGCCGTTGCGTTCGGCCAAGGCGACCAGCACCTGGACGAGCAGTCCGGGCAGCTCGGCGGGTGCGCCGAGCGCGCGCGCATGGACCGCAAGCGCGAGATCGTCTGCGCAAGGGTGGATCACGCTCAATTGCGCCCCGTGCTTCACCGCCTGGCGCAGCCGCTGGCAGATCAGCGGGTGGTCCTTGCGCAGGAAGCTGCCGACGACCAGCACGCGATCGAGCGCGTTCAGCTCCGCGATGCGCATCCCCAGCCAGGGTGCCCCGCGGCGCCTGCCGTCCGCGCCGAAATCCGACTGGCGCAGGCGGAAGTCGATGTTGTCGCTGCCCAGGCCGCGCATGAGTTTCCGCAGCAGGAACAGCTCTTCGAGGGTCGCGTGCGGCGAGGCAGCCGCACCGATCGCATCGGCGCCGTGACTGGCGACGATATCCTTCAGGGCATGGGCAGCATAGTCGAGGGCGGCCTGCCACTCGACCTCCCGCCACTCGCCGTCCTGCTTGATCATCGGCCGCAGCAGCCGGCTCCCGGAATTGAGCGCCTCGTAGGAGAAGCGATCCTTGTCCGTGATCCAGCACTCGTTGACTTGCTCGTTCTCCAGCGGCAGCACGCGCATCACGCGGTCGTGCTTGACCTGGACGACGAGATTCGCGCCGAGCCCGTCGTGCGGGCTCACCGAGCGGCGCCGGGCGAGCTCCCAGGTGCGCGCGCTGAAGCGGAACGGTTTGGAGGTGAGCGCCCCCACCGGGCACAGATCGATCATGTTGCCGGACAGCTCGGAGTCGACCGAGCGCCCGACGAAGGACAGGATCTCCGAGCGATCACCGCGCCCGGCCATGCCCAGTTCCATCACCCCGGCGATCTCCTGGCCGAAGCGCACGCAGCGCGTGCAGTGGATGCAGCGGTTCATCTCCTGGGCGGAGACGAGCGGCCCCAGGTTCTTGGGCGCAATCACCCGCTTTTCCTCCGCGTAGCGCGATGCGCTGCCGCCGTAACCGACCGCGAGATCCTGGAGCTGGCACTCGCCGCCCTGGTCGCAGATCGGGCAGTCGAGGGGATGGTTGATGAGCAGGAACTCCATCACCGAGCGCTGCGCGCGAACCACGAACTCGCCGCGGGTGGTGACCTTCATCCCCTTCGCGACTACGGTCGCGCAGGCCGGCACCGGCTTGGGCACCTTCTCGACGCTCACCAGGCACATGCGGCAGTTGGCGGCGATGGAGAGCTTCTTGTGGTAGCAGAAGTGCGGAATGTAGGTTCCGATTCCGTGCGCCGCTTCCATGACCGTGATGCCCTCGGGCACTTCGATCTGGCGGCCGTCGATTTCGATCTCTGGCATGAGCGTTCGTCGCCTCTAGCGGGGCGCCACGTGGAAGGTGCTGCCTTCCCGCTGCACTTCCCGGGGCACGAGGCATTTTCCGTGTTCGATGTGGTAGGCGAATTCGTCCCGGAAGTGCTTCACGAAGCTGCGCACCGGCATGGCGGCGGCGTCTCCGAGGGCGCAGATCGTGCGCCCCATGATGTTGCCGGCCACGTTGTCCAGCAGGTCGAGATCCTCCGGGCGCCCCCGCCCGTGCTCGATCCGGTGCACCAGGCGATAGAGCCAGCCGGTGCCCTCGCGGCAGGGCGTGCACTGGCCGCAGGACTCCTCGTGATAGAAATACGACAGTCGCTCGAGCGCCCGCACCATGCACACGGTCTCGTCCATCACGATCACCGCGCCCGAGCCGAGCATGGAGCCGGCCTTCGCGATGGCGTCATAATCCAGCGTCAGATCCATCATGATTGCGCCGGGCAGCACCGGGGCCGACGAGCCACCCGGAATGCAGGCCTTGAGGCTGCGCCCGCCGCGCACTCCGCCGCACAGCTCCAGCAGCCGCGCGAACGGCGTGCCGAGCGGCAACTCATGCACGCCGGGGCGCTCGACGTGCCCCGAGACGGAGAAGATCTTGGTTCCGCCGTTGTTCGGCTTGCCCAGCTCGAGATACTTGTCGGCGCCGTTGAGGATGATCCAGGGCACCGCGGCGAAGGTCTCGGTATTGTTGATCGTCGTCGGCTTTCCGTACAGCCCGAAGCTCGCCGGAAACGGCGGCTTGTAGCGCGGCTGTCCCTTCTTGCCCTCGATCGATTCGAGCAGCCCGGTCTCCTCGCCGCAGATGTAGGCGCCCCAGCCGTGGTGGGCGTTCAGTTCGAAGCCGAAATCCGTTCCGAGGATGTTCGGGCCGAGGAAGCCGTGCGCGCGCGCCTGCGCGATCGCCTGCTCGAAGCGCTCGTAGATCGCCCAAACCTCGCCGTGAATGTAGTTGTAGCCGCGCTGCGCACCGGTCGCCCAGGCGGCGATCGCCATGCCCTCGATGACCGCGTGCGGGTTGTAGCGCAGGATGTCGCGATCCTTGAACGTGCCCGGCTCGCCTTCGTCCGAGTTGCACACCAGGTACTTCTCGATGCCCGCCCCGCGCGGCATGAAGCTCCACTTGAGCCCGGTCGGAAAGCCCGCGCCGCCGCGCCCCCGGAGCACCGACTTCTTGACCTCCGCGATCACGTCCCCGGGCGGGATCTTCTCCTCCACCAGCTTGCGCAGCGCCCGATAGCCGCCGCGCGCGAGGTAGTGCTCGATCGACCATGTGCGCTCGCCGTCCAGCCCCGCCAGGATGATGCTATCCACCGCCGGTCACTCCAGCTCGGCGAGCAGCCTGTCGATCTGCTCGGGAGTCATCCAGCTGCACATGCGCTTGTTGTTGACCAGCACGACCGGCGCGTCGCCGCACGCACCCATGCACTCGCCTTCCTTCAGCGTGAACTTGCCGTCGGCGGTGGTTTCGTCGAAATCGATGCCGAGCTTGCCCTTGAGATATTCGGCCGCGTGGTTGCCGCCCGAGAGCGCGCAGGGAAGGTTGGTGCACACCGTGAGCTTGTACCTCCCGACCGGCGCGAGGTCGTACATGTTGTAGAAGCTCGCGACCTCGTGGACGGCGATCGGCGGCATCCCGAGGTAGTGCGCGACCGCCTCGATCGCCCCGGAGGGAAGCCAGCCGTGCTCGTCCTGCGCGATCGCAAGCGCCGCCATCACCGCGGACTGCCGCTGGCCGTCCGGGTACTTGGCGATCTCGCGGTCGATCTTCCTCTTCGCTTCTTCGCTCAGCATTTTCCTAACGGTCGATCTCGCCGAAGACGATGTCCATCGTGCCGATGATCGCCACCACGTCCGCGATCATGTGCCCCTTCGCCATCTCGTTCATCGCGGACAGATGGGCGAAGCCGGGCGCCCGCAGCTTCATCCGGAAGGGCTTGTTGGCCCCGTCCGAAATCAGATACACGCCGAACTCGCCCTTGGGATGCTCGACCGCCGCGTAGGCCTCGCCGGCCGGCACGTGGATGCCTTCGGTGAAGAACTTGAAATGATGGATCAGATCTTCCATCCCACCCTTCATCTCCTCGCGCCTGGGGGGGGCGACCTTGTGGTCGGCGGTGATCACCGGTCCGGGGTTCTTGCGCAGCCAGTCGACGCATTGCCGGATGATGCGGTTGGCCTGACGCATCTCCTCGATGCGCACCAGGTAACGGTCGTAGCAGTCGCCATTGACGCCGACCGGGATGTCGAACTCGACCCGGTCGTAGACCTCGTAGGGCTGCTTCTTGCGCAGGTCCCACTCGATCCCGGAGCCGCGCAGCATGGGCCCGCTGAAGCCGAGCGCCAGCGCGCGCTCGGGCGGCACCACGCCGATGCCCACCGTGCGCTGCTTCCAGATGCGGTTGTCCGTGAGCAGCGTCTCGTAGTCGTCGACGCACTTGGGAAAGCGCTCGGTGAAGTCCTCGATGTAGTCGAGCAGCGAACCCTCGCGCGCGGCGTTCAGGCGGCGCACGGTCTCGGCGTTCTTGAAGGGCGTGACCTCGTAGCGCGGCATGCGATCGGGAAGGTCGCGATACACGCCGCCCGGCCGATAGTACGCCGCATGCATGCGCGCCCCGGACACCGCCTCGTACATGTCCATCAGATCCTCGCGCTCGCGGAACGTGTACAGGACCATCGTCATCGCGCCCACGTCCAGCCCGTGCGTGCCCACGCTCAGCAGGTGGTTGAGCAGCCGCGTGATCTCGTCGAACAGCACCCGGATGTATTGGGCGCGCAGCGGCACCTCGATGCCCAGCAGCCGCTCGATGGCCATGACATAGGCGTGCTCGTTGCACATCATGGACACGTAGTCGAGCCGGTCCATGTAGGGCACCGACTGGATCCAGGTGCGCGTCTCGGCGAGCTTCTCGGTCCCCCGGTGCAGCAGGCCGATATGGGGATCGGCGCGCTCGACCACCTCGCCGTCCAGCTCCAGCACCAGCCGCAGCACACCGTGGGCGGCCGGGTGCTGCGGGCCCATGTTCAGGGTGTAGTTGCGGATCTCAGCCATTGCCGGATTCCCCGTAGTGCTCCTCGCGCACGATGCGCGGCGTGATCTCGCGCGGTTCGATCGTGACCGGCTGGTAGACCACACGTCCCTGCTCGGCGTCGTAGCGCATCTCGACGTTGCCTGAGATCGGGAAATCCTTCCGGAACGGATGTCCGACGAATCCGTAGTCGGTCAGGATGCGGCGCAGATCCGGATGGCCGCTGAACAGGATGCCGAACAGGTCGAACGCCTCGCGCTCGTACCAGTTTGCGCTGGGCCACACCTCGGTGAGCGAGTCCACCACCGGGAATGCGTCGTCTTGCGCGTGGGTGCGAAGGCGCACGCGCCAGTTGTGCGTGACCGAGGTGAGGTGCGAGACGGCGGCGAAGCGGCGCTTGTCCGTGCGCGCTCCCGCATGGCCGGAGTAATCGACGCCGCACAGGTCGATGAGCTGTTCGAAGCGCAGTTCCGGATGGTCGCGCAGCAGGCCGGCGACCGCCAGGTAACGCTGCGGCTCGACTTCGATGGTGACCTCGCCGCATGCCAGTTCGAGCGTGGCGAGATCGGCGCCCAGCACGTCCTGCAATTTCTGGCACAGCAGTTCCGGCTTGGCGCTCATCGGCGGTGTCTTCGGGTTCTAGCGGGCGATCGTTTCGGTGCGCCGGATCTTGTTCTGGAGTTGCAGCAGCCCGTAGAGCAGAGCCTCCGCGGTCGGCGGGCATCCCGGCACATAGATGTCCACCGGCACGATGCGATCGCACCCGCGCACCACCGAATACGAGTAGTGATAGTAGCCGCCGCCGTTCGCGCACGAGCCCATCGAGAGCACCCAGCGCGGCTCGGCCATCTGCTCATAGACCTTGCGCAGGGCCGGCGCCATCTTGTTGCACAGCGTGCCCGCGACGATCATCAGGTCGGACTGGCGCGGGCTGGGCCGGAACATGATGCCGAAGCGGTCCAGGTCATAGCGCGCGCAGCCGGCGTGCATCATCTCGACCGCACAGCAGGCGAGCCCGAACGTCATCGGCCACAGCGACCCGGTGCGCGTCCAGTTGATGACCTTGTCCAGCGTCGTGGTGACGAAGCCTTGCTGGAAAACGCCCTCGATGCCCATCGATCAGTCCCCGCGCCGCATCGCGCGTGCCGGCGCGTTCATCGTCCTGCGCGGCGTCAATCCCATTCGAGCGCGCCCTTCTTCCATTCGTAGGCGAACCCGATGACCAGGATGCCGAGAAAGATCATCATCGCGACGAAACCGAACATGCCGATTTCCTTGAGTACGATCGCCCAGGGAAAGAGGAACGCGATTTCCAGATCGAACAGGATGAAGAGGATGGCGACCAGGTAGTAGCGGACGTCGAACTTCATCCGCGCATCCTCGAACGGCGCGAATCCGCACTCGTAGGCGGAAAGCTTTTCGGGGTTGGGGCGGTGCGGGCCGAGCATGCGCCCCATGAGGATGGGAAGAAAGCCGAAGGCGATGCCGACGAGGATGAACAGCAGCACCGGAAGGTAGTTGGCCAGCATTTCGATTACACGCCTGCAATGCACCGGTCGTACCGCGCTGCATCCGCGGCAAAAATCTGGTGCCGACGATGAGACTCGAACTCATACGGCTTTCGCCACCGCCCCCTCAAGACGGCGTGTCTACCAATTCCACCACGTCGGCTATTACAAGTTTTCACGAGGCGCTGGCCGCAAGTCCCGAAGCGCTACCGGCATCGAATCTCGCCGGCTGACGCATCCAGAAGGCACGATTATACAGACTGCTGCGCCGCAATGAAACTTACTTCGGAATTTCTTTCACCTTCGAGTCGCCGGTCTGCCCACCCGCCGGCGGCGCAGCCTTCTCGGCCGCCGGTGCCGGCTGCGTCTTCACCGCGCGGTCCATGACGCTGGCCTGCTCGCGCGGCTTCGCGCCCGCCAGATAGCTGAGGCTGAGGCTGGTGATGAAGAAAACGGTAGCGAGCGCGGCGGTCGTGCGGCTGAGGAAATTCGCCGAGCCCGAGGCACCGAACAGACTGCCCGAGGAACCGCCTCCGAAGGCCGCGCCCATGTCGGCGCCCTTGCCGTGCTGCAACAGGACCAACCCGATGACCGTGATGCCCACCACGATGTGGACCGTGAGCAGGATCGAGAACAGCATTCCGCTTCCCATTCGATTGTTCTCCGAAGGACGGGCCCGCTATGCGGCCGCCCTGACGATTTCGATGAAGTCTTCGGCCACCAGTGAGGCCCCGCCGATGAGGCCGCCGTCGATGTCGGGCTGCGCGAAGAGCTGCGCCGCATTCCCGGGCTTGACGCTGCCGCCGTACTGGATCACCAGCGCCTGCGCGATTGCCGCGTCGTGCGCCGCGATCCGGCCGCGGATGAAGGCGTGCACCGCCTGCGCCTGTTCGGGCGTCGCGGTGCGCCCGGTGCCGATCGCCCACACCGGCTCATAGGCCACGACCAGCCCGGCGAACGCGCCGATGCCGCAGTGGCTGAGGACCGCGTCGAGCTGGTGCCCGATCACCTGCTCGGCCACTCCCGATTCGCGCTCCTCCAGGCGCTCGCCCACGCACAGGATGGGGACGAGCGACTGCGCGAGCACCGCGGAGACCTTCTCGGCGACCAGCCCGTCCGCCTCCCCGTAGAGCGCACGCCGCTCCGAGTGCCCGACGATCACGTGGCGGCAGCCGAATTCACGCAGCATCGCGGCGCTGACTTCTCCCGTGTAGGCGCCGTGATCGTGTTGCGAGGCGTTCTGCGCGCCCCAGGCGATGCGCGATCCGGCGAGCAGCGACGCGCACTGCGCGAGATACGGAAACGGCGCGCACACGCAGACCTCGGCGGCGTACCCGTTCCCGAGCCCGGCGAGGAGCGCGCGAAGCAGCGCCTCGTTGGCCGCGAGGCTTCCGTGCATCTTCCAGTTTCCGGCGACGAACTTGCGCCGCATGGGCCACTCCCGATCGAAACCGGCGGATTCTACCGCCCGGGGGTCTACGCGGTCAAACTTCGTCGCGGTGGAATTTCGCCGCGCGGTCAGCCGAAGCGCCCGGTGATGTAGTCCTCGGTCTGCTTCTTGCGCGGCTTGATGAAGATCTCGTCGGTCAGCCCGAACTCGATCAGCTCACCGAGGTACATGTAGGCGGTAGTTTCCGAGACGCGCGCCGCCTGCTGCATGTTGTGGGTGATGATCAGGATGGCGACGCGTTCCTTGAGCTCCGTCACCAGTTCCTCGATGCTCGCGGTGGCGATCGGGTCGAGGGCCGAGGTCGGCTCGTCGAACAGGATGATCTCCGGTTCCGTGGCGAGCGCGCGCGCGATGCACAGCCGCTGCTGCTGGCCGTCGGAGAGATTCGCGCCCATCTCGTGGAGCCGGTCCTTCACCTCGTCCCAGAGGAAGGCGCCGCGCAACGCCTGCTCGACCCTCTCATCGAGCGCGACGCGCCCCCGCACCCCACGCACCCGCAGCCCGTAGGCCACGTTCTCGTAGATCGACTTCGGAAACGGATTCGGCTTCTGAAACACCATGCTGATGCGCATGCGCACCTCGATCGGATCCACACCCGCGGCCAGCAGGTTGGTGTCGTCGGGATGCAGTGTGATTCGCCCCTCGTAGCGGTTGCCGGGGTAGAGGTCGTGCATGCGGTTGAAGCAGCGCAGCAGCGTCGATTTTCCGCAGCCCGACGGTCCGATCAGGGCGGTGACCTTCTTGTCGTAGACGGGCATGCCCACGTCCTTCAGCGCCCGGAAGTCACCGTAGTAGAAGCTGAGGTTCGAGACCTCGGCCTTCGCCTGCGGTGCCGCTTCAGGCGCCGCGCCGCCGGACCGATTCGTCGTCACCTCAATCATGATCGCTCACCATTTGATGTCGCGCCGCAGTCGGTAACGCAGCCAGATCGCCGCGGCGTTCATCGCCAGCGTCATCAGCACCAGCACGAACCCGGCCGCCGCGGCGTTGGCCTGAAAGGCGGCTTCCGGCCGCGAGGTCCAGTTGAACATCTGGATCGGCATGACGGTGAAGGGCGCGAACAACCAGTCGAACGGGCCCGCGGGTGGATCTCCCGCAAAGGGTGCCGGCGGCAGAAAGGCGATGAAGGTCAGCGCACCGATGGTGATGATCGGCGCGGTCTCGCCGATCGCGCGCGCCATGCCAATGATCACGCCGGTCAGGATGCCCGGCGTGGAATAGGGCAAAATGTGGTCCCGCACCGTCTGCCAGTTGGTCGCGCCGCAGGCGTAGGCGCCCTCGCGGATGATTCTCGGAATGCCGCGGATCGCCTCGCGCGTGGCGACGATCACCACCGGCAGGATCAGCAGCGCGAGCGTGAGACCCGCCGAGAGGATGCTCTGGCCGAGGCCGAACTCGTAGACGAACAGGCCCAGCGCCAGCAGGCCATAGACGATGGAAGGCACGCCGGCGAGCAGCTCGAGGAAGGGCTTGGCCACCTCGCGCACCGCGAACGGCGCGAATTCGGAAAGATAGATGGCGATGACGGCGCCCAGCGGGATGGCCACCAGCAGAGCCACCGCCGAACTGGTGATGGTGCCGGACAGCAGCACCATGATCGCGAAATGGGCATCGTCGAACAGCGGCGTCCACTGGGTGTCGAACAGAAACTGCGCGAGCGGCACCGCCTGGAAGAACACCCAGGATTCCTTGACCAGCACATAGACGATGGCCGCGGTCGTAAACACCGACCCGAGAGCAGCAGCGAACAGCAGAAACTCGATGATGCGCTCCGGCACGTGGCGCGAAGCCCTCTTGCGCAGGCGGTCGCTGATCCGTCCGGCGGCAGGCAGGGACGATCCGAGGGGCGCGGCGATCATGTCGGTTTGCAACGGACGCAATTATCCCACCCATCACACGCCGCTACGAAAGGCGACCCGGCCATCGCTCCGTTCCGGGACCGAGGGCGCCGCGGGTGAGCCCCCGCAGGCGCCAGCCCGCCGCGCTGCGTGATGTGCCAGCGCGGCGCACTCGCGGGCTTCCCGCCGCGAGGGGATCGAGGGCGGCAGGATGACTAGCCCATGGTCTCGCGCTTGACGAGCTCGTCGATCCTGACGCCGACCTCGGGCGCGCCGCGGAACACCGTGCCCAGCTTCATCTTGTTGACGTGTTCGGAGTTGATCTCGTAGATCCTGGCAGGCAACGGCACGTACTTGACTTCCTTCGTCAGCGCGGCGCCATGCTTCATATAGAAATACACGAACTCCCTGACCTCCGGACGCCCCAGGGACTTGGCGTTGATGTAGATGAAGATCGGCCGGGCCAGCGGCTGGTAGGACCCGTCCTCGACCACCTTGGCGGAGGGCGCCACGAAGCGCTTGCCGTTCCAGATGGCGGCAGCCTTCAGCTTGTTGGCATTCTCGATGTAGTAGGCGAAGCCGAAGTAGCCGATGCCGCCCTTGTCGCGGGAGACGCCCTGCACCAGGACGTTGTCGTCCTCGGAGGCGGTGTAGTCGCCGCGCGAAGCCTTGGCCTTGCCGGTGATGGCCTCGGTGAAATTCTCGAAGGTGCCGGAATCCGCGCCCGGGCCGTAGAGCTTGAGGGGCATGTCGGGGAAGCTGGCGTCGACCTGCTTCCAGTTGGTGATCTTTCCCTGGGCGGCGGGCTCCCACATCACCTTGAGCTGTTCCGGCTTCAGGTTTGCGGCGAAGGTGTTGCTGGGATGGAGCACGACGGTCAGCGCATCGAAGGCGACCGGCAGCTCGACGTATTTGATGCCGACGGCGGCGCAGGCTTCCATCTCCTTCCTGACGATGGGGCGGGATGCGTCGGAAATGTCGGTTTCGCCGCGGCAGAACTTCTTGAAGCCGCCGCCCGTGCCGGAAATGCCCACGGTGACCTTGATGGCGTTCTTCTTCGACTTCTGGAACTCCTCGGCCACGGCCTCGGTGATCGGGTACACGGTGGAGGAACCGTCGATCTTCACCAGCGCCTGCGCGAGTGCCGAAGAGGAAGCGAGCCCCACCGCCACGGCCGCAGCCGCCATGCCCGCCGTCCTGCATTTGATCTGCATGTCGAACTCCGGTTGCGTCGCCACAGTGCGACGCCGGAAGTCTATGCGGCGATTGTTACGGGACGATGGTGGAGCGCAGCGACGGGAGAGTCCGCAAGACTACCGCACTCGACGCGGGGAACGCAGAGAAACGCGAATCGGCCGACTGGCGAACCCGGCCTCCGGCTGCGCCCTCTGCGCCTGTGCGCTCTCTGCGTCGAAAGCGGTTTCGTTCTTCAGGCCGCCGCCCGCTCGACCACGCCCGCGATCCGGTGCGCGAGCGCTTCCACATGTGCCGCGTCGCGCCCTTCCACCATCACCCGCAGCAGGGGCTCGGTTCCGGAGGGCCGCAACAGCACCCGGCCCGCTCCGGCCAGATCCGATTCCGCGCTCGTCACCGCGTCGCGCACCGCGCCGTGTCCCCTGAAGTCGAATCCCTTCGGCACACGCACGTTCACGAGCACCTGCGGATAGAGCTCGAAGCCGGCGGTGATCTCCGCAAGGCTCGCGCCCCGTGCCCGCATCGCGTGCAGCACCTGGAGTGCCGAGATGATTCCGTCGCCGGTCGTATGCTTGTCCAGACAGACGATGTGACCGGAGTTCTCGCCCCCGAGCTGCCAGCCGTTCTTCTGCAGCAGCTCGAGGACGTAGCGGTCGCCCACCCTGGCCCGCGCGAACGGGATCCCCATCGCGGCGAGCGCGCGCTCCAGGGCAAAGTTGGTCATCAGTGTGCCCGCCACGCCGCCGCGCAACGTTCCCGCCGCCTGGCGGCTCCGCGCGATCACGTAGAGCAGCATGTCGCCGTCGTAGAGGCGCCCGCTGCCGTCCGCGATCACCACGCGGTCACCGTCGCCGTCGAGCGCGATGCCGAGGTCGGCGTGCTGTTCGGTCACCGATCGCTGGAGCGCGGCCGGCCGGGTCGCGCCGCATCCCTTGTTGATATTCACGCCGTTCGGGCTCACGCCGATCGCGGTGACGTCGGCACCCAGTTCGTGGAAGACGTGGCGGGCGAGGTGGTAGGCCGCGCCGTGCGCGCAATCGACCACGATGCGCATGCCGCGCAGATCCAGTTCGTTGGGGAAGGTGCTCTTGCAGAACTCGATGTAGCGCCCGTCCGCATCGTCCATCCGCCGCGCCTTGCCCAGTTCCGCCGTGGGCCGGCACACGATCGGGCGGTCGAGCGCCGCCTCAATCGCCGCCTCCGTCTCGTCGGGAAGCTTGAGCCCCTGGGCGCAGAAGAACTTGATGCCGTTGTCCTCGTACGGATTGTGCGAGGCGCTGATGACCGCGCCCGCCTGCAGCCGCAGCGCGCGGGTCAGGTAGGCCACCGCCGGAGTCGGCATCGGGCCGACCAGCACCGAATCGACGCCGGCCGCAGAGAGTCCCGCTTCGAGCGCGGATTCCAGCATGTAGCCGGAGATGCGGGTGTCCTTGCCGATCAGCACCGCGGGCCGCTCGGCCCCGCCCAGATCCCCGCTCGCCGCCGCGAGCACGGTGCCGGCGGCATAGCCCAGATGCATGACGAACTCGGGCGTCACCGGTGCCTCTCCGACCCGCCCGCGGATTCCGTCAGTGCCGAAATACTTCCTGCTCATCCCCTGTCCTCCCCCCACGAATCGACCGCCTCGCGCACCGCAAGCGCATCGCGCGTCGCGGCGACATCATGCACGCGCAGCACGCGCGCCCCGTTTTCCGCCGCGATCAGCGCGGCGGCGACACTCGCAGCGAGCCGCTCTCCGACCGGCCGCCCGGTCAATGCCCCCAGCATGGACTTGCGCGAGAGACCCGCAGCCACCGGGTACCCGATATCGGCAATTCTGCCGAGCCGCTTGAGCAGCGCGAGATTGTCTTCGAGCCGTTTTCCGAAGCCGAAGCCGGGATCGAGGAGGATGCGATCGGCATCGATGCCGGCCTCGCGCGCGGCCTGCGCGCGCCCGCGCAGGAAGGCACCGATCTCCACCACCGCGTCGTCGTAGTGCGGGCGCTCCTGCATCGTCGCAGGCTCCCCCCGCATGTGCATGAGGCAGACCGCGGCGCGGCTCGCGGCGACCGCTTGAATCGCGCCGGGATCACGCAGCGCGGCCACGTCGTTGATCATGTCGGCGCCCGCCGCGAGCGCCGCCCGCATGACTTCGGCATGGCGCGTATCGACCGAGAGCGGCACGCCGGCACCGCGCAGCGCCTCGACCGCCGGAATCACGCGCGCGATCTCTTCGGCCGCGGAGACCGGTCGCGCGCCGGGGCGAGTGGACTCCGCGCCGATGTCGAGGAGGTCGGCACCCTCCTCCACGCAGCGCCGTGCCCGCTCGCATGCGGCGCGCAGATCGGCACCCAGCCCGTCTCCGGAAAAGGAATCCTCGGTGACGTTCAGGATCGCCATCAGCCGCGGGTGCGACAGGTCGATGCGGAAGCGGCCGCAGGCGAGGAACTTCGCGGTCATCGTGGCGCTGCGGCGCGCGTGCGGCGCGCGCCGCAGCAAGGCTATGCCGGGGCCGCGGCGTTGGGCTCAGCGCCGGCCGGCCCGCCGGCCGCCGGGGTCGTGGGCGGCACCGGCCGCGGCTTGGGCGGCCGCGGCGGCCTGCCCTGCATGATGTCCTCGATCTGGTCGGCGTCCAGCGTCTCCCATTCGAGCAGCGCCTGCGCCATCGCCTCGACCTTGTCGCGGTGCGCCTCGATCAATCCGCGCGAGAGCGCGTACTGCTGATCGAGGATGCGGCGGATCTCGGCGTCGACCTTCTGCATCGTCGCCTCGGAGACGTTCTTGTGGGTGGTGATCGAGCGGCCGAGGAACACCTCGCCCTCGTTCTCCCCGTAAACCATGGTGCCGAGCTCGTCGGACATCCCCCACTGGGTCACCATCCTGCGTGCGATGTCGGTCGCACGTTCGAAGTCGTTCGAGGCCCCGGTGGTCATCTGGTTCATGAAGATCTCTTCGGAAATGCGGCCGCCGAAGAGCACCGCGATGTTCTCCAGCAGGCGCTCGCGGTTGGTGCTGTAGCGCTCCACTTCGGGGAGCTGCATGGTCAGCCCCAGCGCACGCCCGCGCGGAATGATCGTCACCTTGTGCACCGGATCGGTCTTGGGCAGGAGCTTCGCCACCACCGTGTGTCCGGACTCGTGATACGCGGTGTTGCGCCGTTCCTCCTCGGGCATCACCATCGAGCGGCGCTCCGCGCCCATCATGATCTTGTCCTTGGCGTGCTCGAAGTCCTCCATGTCGACCAGCCGCTTGTTGCCGCGCGCCGCGAACAGCGCCGCTTCATTCACCAGATTCGCCAGATCGGCGCCCGCGAACCCCGGCGTGCCGCGCGCGAGCACGCTGGCATTGACGTCGGGGGCGATCGGCACCTTGCGCATGTGGACCAGCAGGATCTGCTCGCGCCCGCGGATGTCGGGCAGCGGCACCACGACCTGGCGGTCGAAGCGTCCCGGCCGCAGCAGCGCCGGGTCGAGCACGTCGGGCCGGTTGGTCGCCGCGATCACGATCACGCCCGCGGTGCCCTCGAAGCCGTCCATTTCGACCAGGAGCTGGTTGAGGGTCTGCTCGCGCTCGTCGTTGCCCCCGCCCAGCCCGGCCCCGCGCTGGCGGCCGACGGCGTCGATCTCGTCGATGAAGATGATGCACGGCGCATGCTTCTTCGCCTGCTCGAACATGTCGCGCACGCGCGCCGCGCCGACGCCGACGAACATCTCGACGAAGTCGGAGCCCGAGATGCTGAAGAACGGGACCTTGGCCTCGCCCGAGATCGCCTTCGCGAGCAGCGTCTTGCCGGTGCCGGGCGAGCCGACCATCAGCACGCCGCGCGGGATGCGCCCGCCCAGCTTCTGAAACTTGGTCGGATCGCGCAGGAACTCGACCAGCTCCGAGACTTCTTCCTTGGCCTCGTCGCACCCGGCGACATCGGCGAAGGTGATCGTGTTGGCCGACTCGTCGAGCAGGCGCGCGCGCGACTTGCCAAACGAGAACGCGCCTCCGCGCCCGCCGCCCTGCATCTGGCGCATGAAGAACACCCACACCCCGATCAGGAGCAGCATCGGGAACCAGGACACGAAGATGTTCATGAGGAAGGACTGCTCCTCCTCGGGCTTGGCGATGACCTTGACGTTGTTCTTCAGCAGGTCGGAGACCAGCCACAGGTCGGGCGGCGCGTAGGACTGGATCTTGCGCCCGTCGGTCGTGGTGGCCTCGAGGGTCCGCCCCTGGATGACGACCTTGGAGATGCGTCCCGCCTTCACCTCGTCGAGGAACTGCGAATACTCCATCGACAGTTGCGCGCCGGGGCGCGTGTTGAACTGGTTGAACACCGTCATCAGCACGATGCCAATCACCAGCCAGATCGCCAGATTCTTGAATAGGTTGTTCAACGCTCTCCTCGCCTGCCCCGCCGCCGGGGCGAACATTCGCCGGGCCGCCGGAGGATCCACGCGCTCCGGCCCGAACATTGACCGATTCTAAGACCGATCGTTCCTGCGAGCAAACGGCACGTTCGGCGGTTTCTTCAGCGCCGGCCCCGGCACAGCAGATAGCACTCGGCGCTCTCGCCGCGCGAGGCACCGGGCTTGCGCACCAGCACCCGCTCGAAGGCCGACGTCAGCAGGGCGCGCAGACGCACGAACTCCGAGCCCTGGAACACCTTGACCAGCAGGTCGCCGCCGCGCTTCAGGGCCCGTGCGCTGAATTCGGCCGCCACCTCGACCAGTTCGGCCGAGCGCGCCTGATCGGCCGCCGCCACTCCCGACAGATTGGGGGCCATGTCCGAAAGTACAAGGTCCGCGCCGCCGTCCGGAAGCAGAGCCTCGATCGCCGCAGAATCGCCGGCGCTGCGCACATCGCCCAGGACGAACACCGCACCCGCCAGCGGCGCGATCGGGAGCAGATCGATGCCGATCACCCGCCCCGCACCCGCGCGACTCACCGCCACCTGCGACCAGCTTCCGGGCGCCGCGCCGAGATCGACCACGAAGGCGCCGGGGCGCAGCAGCGCATCGCGCCGGTCGATTTCGATCAGCTTGAAGGCGGCGCGCGAGCGCCAGCCGCCCGCCCGCGCCTGCCTCACATACGGGTCCGAGACATGCCGGCGCAGCCATGCGCCCGCACTCCGGCTGCGTCTCACCGCCCCGCCCGCGCGTGCAGCACGACGAGCGCGAGGCCGGCCAGGCTCTCGATGAGGTAGAGCACGCTCGCCACGCCGTGCCAGACCGCGAACCGGTTGCGCAGCACGCTCTCCATCACCTCGCGCGGGAGCGCATCGGCCTTGAGCTCGGCGAGCAGCGGCTGGATGCCGAACTGCCCGGCGAGCGTCATCGCGGCCATCGCCGCGACGATCCAGAACGGGGCCGCGGCGAACGCCCGCCAGCCGCGCCGCACGAGGAGAAACGCCAGCAGGTAGACGGCGCAGGCGATGCCCACCCAGCCGATCAGCGCGAACAGCCGGCCCGCCAGCTCGCCGGCGAGCGCCCGGTCGGGGAGCGCACGGAACAGCGTCGGGGCCGCGAGGTAGCCGATCGCCCACAGCCCCCCGACCCAGGCCGTGATGCAGATGGCGTAGAGCGAATCCGCGATGCGTCTCATCGGCGCGGATTCTCAAACGTAGCGGACGTCGCAGATCTCGTATTCGCGCACGCCGCCCGGCGCCTGCACCTCGACGACGTCCCCGGCGTACTTGCCGATCAGGGCGCGCGCGAGCGGCGAGCCGATCGAGATCTTGCCCTGGCGGATGTCGGCCTCGTCGTCGCCGACGATCTGGTAACGCACCTGCGTGCCGCTTTCCATGTCCTCGATCTCGACCGTCGCGCCGAACACGCAGCGCCCATCGGCATCCAGCAGGCGCGGGTCGATGATCTGCGCGTTCGCCAGCTTCGATTCGATCTCCCGGATGCGCCCCTCGATGAAGCCCTGGCGCTCCTTGGCGGCGGAGTACTCGGCGTTCTCCGACAGGTCGCCATGGGCGCGGGCCTCCGCGATCGCCGCCACGATCATGGGGCGCTCGACGGTCTTGAGCCGGGCGAGCTCCTCGCGCAGCGCCGCGGCGCCGTGGATCGTCAGCGGATTCTTGCTCATTGCCGCAGCCCGGCGTGCAGATCCTGCAGGGAATAGACCTCGAATTCGCGCAGGTGGCGCATTCCGGCGCACGCCGCGCGCGCGCCTTCCACGGTCGTGAAGAGGGTCACCCTCGCCGCCAGCGCGCTGGTGCGGATCGAGCGCGAATCGGCGATCGCGGCGGGTCGTTCCTCGACCGTGTTCAGGATGAAGCTTACCTCGTTGTTCTTGATCATGTCGACGATGTGGGGCCGGCCCTCGCTCACCTTGTTCGCGTCCGCGATCGCGATGCCGGCCCCGCGGATCGCCGCCGCGGTGCCACGGGTCGCGACCAGCGAGAAGCCCAGCTCGGAGAGCTCGCGCGCCACCGCCACCGCCTTGGGCTTGTCCGCGTGCCTGACCGTGATGAGCGCCCTGCCCGAGCTCGGCAACCTGGCGCCGGCGGCGAGCTGGCTCTTCACGAACGCCTCGGCGAAACTCATCCCCACCCCCATCACCTCCCCGGTCGACTTCATCTCCGGGCCGAGGATGGTATCCACACCGGGAAACTTGATGAAGGGGAACACCGCTTCCTTGACACAGAAATACGGCGGGATCACCTCGCACGTGACCCCCTGGTCGGCCAGTCGCCGGCCGGCCATGCAGCGCGCCGCGATCTTCGCCAGCGGCATGCCGCTCGCCTTCGAGACGAACGGCACGGTGCGCGAGGCGCGCGGGTTGACTTCGAGCACATAGACGATCCCGTCCTGGATCGCGAACTGGATGTTCATCAGCCCGACCACCCGCAGCGCGCGGGCGAGCGCCTCGGTCTGGCGCCGCATCTCGTCCTGGATCCGGGGCGCGAGCGAATAGGGCGGCAGCGAGCAGGCCGAGTCGCCGGAGTGCACGCCGGCCTGCTCGATGTGCTCCATGATGCCACCGATGATGACGCGCTCGCCGTCGGCCAGGGCATCGACATCCACCTCGGTGGCGTCGGCGAGGAAGCGGTCGAGGAGCACCGGCGAGGCGTTCGACACCTTGACCGCCTCGCGCGTGTAGCGCTCGAGATCGGCCGGCCCATGGACGATCTCCATCGCGCGCCCGCCCAGGACGTAGGACGGCCGCACGACGATGGGATAGCCGAGGTCTCCGGCCATCCGCATCGCCTCCTCGGCGGTGCGCGCGGTGCGGTTGGCCGGCTGCTTGAGACCCAGTGCGTGCAGAAGCTGCTGGAAGCGCTCGCGGTCCTCGGCCGCGTCGATCATGTCCGGGCTGGTGCCGATGATGGGCACGCCGGCCGCCTCGAGTTCGCGCGCGCGCTTGAGCGGCGTCTGCCCGCCGAACTGCACGATCACGCCGTCGGGCCGCTCGACATGGTGGATCTCCAGCACGTCCTCGAGCGTCACCGGCTCGAAATACAGCCGGTCCGAAGTGTCGTAGTCGGTCGAGACCGTCTCCGGATTGCAATTGACCATGATGGTCTCGTAGCCGTCCTCGCGCAGCGCGAGCGCGGCATGCACGCAGCAGTAGTCGAACTCGATGCCCTGCCCGATCCGGTTGGGGCCGCCGCCCAGCACCATGATCTTCCGGCGCCCGCTCGGCCGCGCTTCGCATTCTTCCTCGTAGGTCGAGTACAGGTAGGCGGTGGAGGTCGCGAATTCCGCGGCGCAGGTATCCACCCGCTTGTAAACCGGTCGTATGCCCAACGCATGGCGCCGGGCGCGCACCTCGGCTTCCGGGCTGCCCAGCAGCCGGGCGAGCCGCCGGTCGGAGAAGCCCTTGCGCTTGAGCGCGCGCATGCGATCGGCATCGAGCCCCGCGAGCGCGGTCCCGCGCAGCCCCTCCTCGCAGCGCACCAGATCCTCGATCTGGGCGAGGAACCAGGGATCGATCCCGGTGTGGCGGTGTACCTCCCCGATCCCCATCCCGCCGCGAAGCGCCTGGGCGAGGAACCAGAGGCGCTGTGCGCCGGGATCGGCCAGCTCGCGCTCCAGGCGTTCCGGCTCGCATTCGATCTCGTCCAGGCCGTAGGCGCCGGTCTCCAGCCCGCGCAGCGCCTTCTGGAGCGACTCCTGGAAGGTGCGCCCGATCGCCATCACCTCGCCCACCGATTTCATCTGGGTGGTCAGCCGGTCGTCGGCCTGCGGGAACTTCTCGAAGGCGAAGCGCGGCACCTTGGTCACCACGTAGTCGATCGTGGGCTCGAAGGAGGCTGGGGTCGTGTTGCCGGTGACCTCGTTGCCGAGTTCGTCGAGCGTGTAGCCGACGGCGAGCTTCGCCGCCACCTTGGCGATCGGAAATCCGGTCGCCTTGGAGGCGAGCGCGGAGGAGCGCGACACGCGCGGGTTCATCTCGATCACCACCATCCGGCCGCTGGCCGGATCCATGGCGAACTGCACGTTCGAGCCGCCGGTATCGACGCCGATCTCGCGCAGCACCGCGATCGAGGCATCGCGCAGGTTCTGGACCTCCTTGTCGGTGAGCGTCTGCACCGGCGCCACGGTGATCGAATCCCCGGTATGCACGCCCATGGGGTCGAGGTTCTCGATCGAACACACGATGATGCAGTTGTCCTTGCGGTCGCGCACCACCTCCATCTCGAACTCTTTCCAGCCGATCAGCGACTCCTCGATCAGCAGCTCGCGGGTCGGGCTCGCCTCCAGCCCGCGCTCGCAGATGGCGACGAATTCCTCCCGGTTGTAGGCGATGCCCCCGCCCGAGCCGCCCAGGGTGAACGACGGGCGGATGACGGCCGGATAGCCGATCATGGCCTGGACCTGGAACGCCTCCTCCATGCTGTGGGCGAGCGCCGAGCGCGGGCTCTCCAGGCCGATGCGCTTCATCGCCTCCTTGAACTTCTCGCGATCCTCGGCCTTGTCGATCGCCTCCCGGCTGGCGCCGATCATCTGCACGCCGTACTTGTCGAGCACGCCCTGGCGCGCGAGGTCGAGCGCGCAGTTCAGCCCGGTCTGTCCGCCCATGGTCGGCAGCAGCGCATCGGGGCGCTCGCGTTCGATGATGCGCTCGACCACCTGCCAGACGACCGGCTCGATGTAGGTCACGTCGGCCATGTCCGGATCGGTCATGATGGTGGCCGGATTGGAGTTGACCAGGATCACCCGGTAGCCCTCCTCGCGCAGCGCCTTGCACGCCTGGGCCCCCGAATAGTCGAACTCGCAGGCCTGGCCGATGACGATCGGGCCGGCGCCGATGAGCAGGATGCTGTGGATGTCGCTGCGCCGGGGCATGGCTTCAGGCCTTCGCCTCTTCCATCAGGCCCACGAAGCGCTCGAACAGGTAGGCCATGTCGTGCGGGCCGGGACTCGCCTCGGGATGCCCCTGGAAGGAGAATGCCGGCGCATCGGTGCGCGCGATGCCCTGCAGGCTGCCGTCGAAGAGCGACACGTGGGTGACTCTCAGGTTCGCCGGCAGGCCCTGCGCATCCACGGCGAAGCCGTGGTTCTGGCTGGTGATGAGTACGCGGCCGCTGTCCAGGTCCTTGACCGGATGGTTGGCGCCGTGGTGGCCGAACTTCATCTTGACCGTGCCCGCCCCCGAGGCGAGCGCGAGCAACTGATGCCCGAGGCAGATGCCGAAGGTCGGGATGCCGCCCGCCACCAGTTCCCGGATCGCCTCCACCGCGTAGCCGCAGGGCTCGGGGTCGCCGGGCCCGTTCGAGAGGAAGATGCCGTCGGGCGCGAGCGCCATCGCCTCCTTCGCGCCGGTCGTCGCGGGCACCACGGTGAGCCGGCAGCCGCGGGCCGCGAGCATGCGCAGGATGTTGCGCTTGATGCCGAAGTCATAGGCCACGACGTGGAAGCGCGGCGCCGGCGGCGCCCGGAAGCCCTCGCCCCGGCGCCACTCGCCCTCGCTCCACTGGTAGGGCCGTGCTGTGCTGACCACCTTCGCCAGATCCATGCCGGCGAGTCCGGGGAAGGCCCGCGCCTCGCGCAGCGCGCGCTCCTCGTCGATCTCCCCGGCCACCAGGCAGCCGCTCTGTGCGCCCTTCTCGCGCAGGATGCGGGTCAGCCTGCGGGTGTCGATGCCCGCGATCGCCACCACGTCCTCGGCGCGCAGGTATTCCGGCAGCGTGCGTTCCATGCGCCAGCTCGAAGCGAGCGCCGGGCAGTCGCGCACCACCAGGCCGGCCGCGAACACGCCCGCCGACTCGCGATCCTCCTCGTTGACCCCGGTGTTGCCGATGTGCGGATAGGTCAGCGTGACGATCTGGCGGCAATACGAGGGATCGCCGAGGATCTCCTGATAGCCGGTGATCGAGGTGTTGAACACCACCTCCCCGACCCGCATTCCGGCGGCTCCGATTCCGGTGCCCCGAAACACGGTGCCGTCGGCCAGGATCAGGGCGGCAGGCAGGGTCTCTGGCGCAGAATTCATCGGACACTCGGTGGGGGAAACGCGCCACATGACAAGCGGGACAGGCCTCAAGGCCGGTCCCGCCGCATGGGCCGCGGATTATAGCCCGGGCACCGGGCTGCCGGCAACGGCTCAGCGCAGGCCGAGCACGTCCTGCATGTCGAACAGCCCCGGCTCGCGGCCGCGCAGGAAACGGGCGGCGCGCAGCGCACCGACGGCGAAGGTCATGCGGCTGGAAGCGCGATGGCACAGTTCGATGCGCTCGCCGGTGCCCGCGAACAGCAGCGTGTGATCGCCGACGATGTCGCCCCCGCGCACCGTCGCGAAGCCGATCGTGCGCGCATCGCGCTCCCCGGTGACGCCCTCGCGCCCGTAGACGGCACATTCGGCGAGATCGCGCCCCAGTTCGTCCGCCACCACTTCGCCGATGCGCAGGGCGGTCCCCGAAGGCGCGTCCACCTTGTGCCGGTGGTGCGCCTCGATGATCTCGATGTCATAGCCATCGCCGAGCACGCGGGCCGCCAGGCGAGCGAGCTGGAGCAGGACGTTCACGCCCACGCTCATGTTGGGCGCGAACACGATGGGGAGCTCGCGGGCAGCCTCCTCGATCGCGCGGCGCCCGTTGCCGTCGAAGCCGGTGGTGCCGATCACCATCGCGACTCCGGCGCGCCGGCAGGCTTCGAGATGCGCGAGCGTGCCCTCCGGCCGCGTGAATTCGATCAGGCACCCGGCCCCCGCGAGCCCGGCCTCGATGTCGGCGCGCATCGCCACGCCGGTCGCCGCGCCGGTCGCCGCGCCGGCATCGCGCCCGAGCGCGGGATGACCGGGACGCTCGAAGGCCGCGACCAGCCGCAGGTCGGAACTCGCCAGGATCGCCTCGATCAGGCAACGCCCCATGCGGCCGGCGGCCCCCGCCACCGCGATTCCGGTTCCGCTCATGGATTTCCTTCCCGGCGGCCGGCGCTCATTTGGCCGGTCTGGCTGCGGCGTCCGGCCCGATCTCGATCGCCCGGCTCGCGGCGGGTGCCTGCGCGGCAGGCGCGCTGCCCTCGTCCGCGACCACGTCTCCGGCCACCCGCTGGAGCTTGCCATCGGCGAAGAACACCGACAGGTGGCGCTGCTGTGCCTGTCCCGATCCGGGCTGGAAGCGGTAAAAATAGTCCCAGCGCTCGGCGTGAAACAGGTCGACCACGAGCGGCGTGCCGAGCACGAAGCGCACCTGATCCCGGGTCATCCCCGGCTTGAGCCGCGCGACCATCTCCTGAGTGATGTAGTTTCCCTGGCGCACATCGATGCGGTAGGGGGAAAGCCGCAGCCCCCCCGCGCAGCCGGCCAGCTCAAGCAACGCGGCAGCCATCGCGGCGAGGGCGGTACGGGACGGCGGTGCGGGCGCTCTCATGGCGGCGCCGATTCTATATCATACGGGCGCGTGCCAGCGCCGCCGGCGCGGCGCCCGACCTGCCCGGAGCGATCCATGAGCGATTCGCAACAACTGAAGAGCATCGGCCTCAAGGCCACCTCGGCGCGGCTGCGCATCCTCGATCTGTTCCGGCGCCCGCAGGCCCGCCACATGAGCGCCGAGGATGTCTACCGCACGCTCACGGGAGAAGGCGTGGACGTGGGCCTGGCGACGATCTACCGCGTGCTCACGCAGTTCGAGGAGGCCGGACTGCTGGAACGGCACTACTTCGAGTCGGGCAGGGCTGCATTCGAACTGAAGGCAGCGGCCCATCATGACCACATCGTCTGCATCCAGTGCGGGCGGGTAGAGGAATTCTTCGATCAGGGCATCGAGACCCGCCAGCAGAAGGCCGCGGCGGCCCGCGGTTTCGCCGTGCGCAGCCACGCGCTCACCCTGTACTGCGACTGCGTCACGCCCGAGTGCCCGTACCGGGCGAGCTGAGGGCCAGCATCTCGCGCGCATGCCGGCGGGTCGTCTCGGTCACCCGGATGCCGCCGAGCATGCGGGCGATCTCCTCGATCCGCTGCTCCCCGTCGAGCGCGACCACCCGGCTCACCACAGATGCGCCGCGATCCACCTTGGCGACGCTCCACTGCCAGTCGGCCTGGGCGGCGACCTGCGGCAGGTGGGTGACGCACAGCACCTGGCGCGAGCGGGCGGTCGCGCGCAGCAGGCGCCCGACGATCTCCGCGGTGGCCCCGCCGATGCCTACATCGACCTCGTCGAAGATCAGCGTCGGGGCTTCGCCCGCGCGGCTCGCCACGACCTGGATCGCCAGGCCGATGCGGGAGAGCTCGCCGCCGGAGGCCACGCGCGCGAGGGCTCCGGGCGGCTGGCCGGCGCGGGTCGAGACGCGGAATTCGAGGCTCTCCATGCCGGTCGCGTTTCCCTCGGCGAGCGGGACGAGGGCGGCCTCGAAGGCGCCGCCCTTCATCGCCAGATCCTGCATCAGCCGCGTGACTTCCTCCGAGAGCCGGCCGGCCGCGCGCTGCCTGATTGCGCTCAACGCCCTGGCGCTTTGCTCGAAGGCCGCACGCGCCTCGGCCTCGCGGCTGGCCGCGAGCCGGGGGTCGGCAGCCGCAGTCAGCTCGTCCAGCCTGCGGGCGAGGCGCGCTTCCACCTCGCCGAGTTCCTCGGGCGCGACGCGGTGCCTGCGCGCGGCCGCGGTGACCGCGGCGATGCGGGCTTCGAGCTCCGAGAGCCGCTCCGGTTCGGGTTCGATGCGGTCGCGGTATTGCCTGAGCGCGCGCGAGGCTTCCGCGAGTTCGTTGTGGGCGCTGCGCAGCAGGGCGGAGATCTCGCCGAGCGAGGGATCGTCCCCGGTGAGCGTTTCGACTTGCCCGAGCGCGTGGCCGAGCCGCCCGACTGCGGCCCCATCTCCATCTTCGAGCGCCGACAGCGCCTGCCCGCTACCCTCGATCAGGCTCACGGCATGGGCGAGCCGGCGCTGCTCGTGCAGCGTCTCGCTCCAGCGTCCCGGATCGAAGGCGAGCCGGCGCAACTCGGCCAGCTCCCAGTCCAGCAGTTCGCGCTCGCGCTCGAAGGCGGCGGCGGCTGCCTGCGTGCGCTCTCGCGCTTCGCGCAGGGCGGAAAATTCGCGGAAGCGCGCGCCCACCTCGCCCGCCAGCGCACCGGCCTCGCCGTGCGCATCGAGCAGGGCGCGCTGGCCTTCGGCGCGCAGCAGCGCGAGATGGGCATGCTGGCCGTGGAGATCGGCCAGGCGCTCGCCGAGCTCCTTGAGTTTCCCCGTGGTGACCGGAACTCCATTGACATAGGCGCGCGAGCGGCCGGCAGCATCCACCACGCGGCGCAGCAGGCAGTCTCCGGAATCCAGATCGTTCTCGCGCAGCCAGTCGGCCGCCGCACCCCCGGCATCGAATTCCGCGGCGATCCGGGCGCTCTCGCACCCGGAGCGCACCACCCGGGCGTCGGCGCGGGCGCCGAGCGCGAGCCCGAGGGCATCGACGAGGATGGACTTGCCGGTTCCGGTCTCGCCGGTCAGCGCCCCGAAGCCGGCGTCGAAGGCGAGTTCGAGCTCATCGACGATGACATAGTCGCGGATGTGGAGTCGGCGCAGCATCGCCCCGGCGCGGCACCCGGTCAGTCGGTCCCGTGATCGCGCGGCGCTTCGCTCCAGCGCAGCTTCTCGCGCAGCATCGCGAAGTAGCTGTAGCCGGGCGGGTGCAGCAGCGTCACGCTGCGCGCCGAGCGCTCGACCCGCACGCAGTCTCCGGCGCGGGCATCGAAGCGGACCTGGCCGTCGCAATGCACGCGCGCATCGTGCGGCGGGATGAGGCGAATCTCGATGCGGCTGCCGTCTCCCACCACGATCGGCCGGTTGGACAGCGCGTGCGGGCACAGCGGAACCAGAACGATGCCGGCCACGGCCGGATGCAGGATCGGCCCGCTCGCCGAGAGCGCATAGGCGGTCGAGCCGGTCGGGGTGGCGACGATGAGGCCATCGCTGCGCTGGTTGTAGATCGGCTCCCCGTCGATGAGAACCTCGAACTCGATCATCCGGCCGAGTTCGCCCTTGTTCACCACCACGTCGTTGAGCGCGAGTGTGGCGAACACCCGCTCGCCCGCGCGCAGGACTTCGGCTTCGAGCAGGCAGCGCCGCTCGCGCGCGTAGCGGCCCGCGAGCAGCTCGGCCAGGCTCGAGCGCATCGAGGTGCGCGCGATGTCGGTGAGGAATCCGAGCCGGCCCTGGTTCACGCCCACCAGCGGCACCTCGAAGTCGGCGAGCCTGCGGGCCGCGCTGAGGAGCGTTCCGTCCCCGCCCACGATCAGCGCGAGGTCGGCCTCCTCGCCGATCCTCGCGAAGCCGGCCGCGGTCGCGGTGCCCGCCGCCAAGCAACCTGCCGTGCCCTCCTCGACGAGCACTCGGCAGCCGGCCTCGATCAGGCAGGCGGCAAGCTCCTCGAGCGCGGCCGCGATCTCGGGGCTGCGCATCTTCGCGATCAGCGCGACGGTTTCGAACATGGGCTGCATCGGACGAATTTAAGCACACTTGCACTCGAAGCGGCCGAGCGCACCCGCGCCGGCGCAGGTTTTGTAGAATGCCTCCCATGGAAAGACGATCCGCGCCCGACCAGCTTGACCAGCGTGCCCAGGTCCTGCTCAAGACCCTGATCGAGCGCTACATCGCCGAGGGCCAGCCGGTCGGCTCGCGCGCGCTGTCGAAGTTCTCCGGACTCGATCTCTCGCCGGCGACGGTGCGCAACGTCATGGCGGATCTCGAGGAGATGGGCTTCATCGCCAGCCCCCACACCTCGGCCGGACGGGTTCCCACACCGCACGGCTACCGCTTCTTCGTCGATTGCCTGCTCACCGTGCGCCCGCTCCCCCAGGAGCGCGTCCACGAGATCGAGAGCGAGCTGCGGCGCGATCAACCGCAGCGCCTGATCGGTTCCGCCTCCCAGCTCCTTTCCCATCTCACGCATTTCGCCGGCGTCGTCGTCGCGCCGCGCCGGCTCCAGCCGCGCATCCGCAGGATCGAATTCCTGAGCCTGTCCGACAAGCGCGTGCTCCTGATCCTGGTGACCGGCGAGGGCGACGTGCAGAACCGCATCCTGTTCACCGGCCGCACTTACAGCGCGGCCGAACTGGTGCGCGCCGCGAACTATCTCAATCGCCATTGTGCCGGGCTCACCTTCGAGGAGATCCGGGGCCGCCTGCACGACGAATTGCGCCAGCTCAAGAGCGATGTCACCGAGCTGATGAACGCGGCGGTGGAAGCCGGCGGCGAGGCACTCGAGGACGCATCCGGCCAGTACGCGATCTCCGGCGAGCGCAACCTGCTGGAGGTCGAGGACCTGTCTTCCGACATGGCCCGCCTGCGCAAGCTGTTCTCGTTGTTCGAACAGAAGTCGAGCCTGATCCGGCTGCTCGAACTGTCCAGCCGCGCCCAGGGAGTGCAGCTCTTCATCGGCGGCGAATCCGGGATCGCGCCGCTCGACGAGTGCAGTGTGGTCACCGCACCCTACGAGGTCGACGGGCGCGTGCTCGGCACGGTCGGCGTGATCGGGCCGACCCGCATGGCCTACGATCGCGTGATCCAGATCGTCGACGTCACCGCGAAGCTCCTCTCAAACGCCCTCGCGCCGCACTGATCATGGCGCGCTACCGCGAGGAGCCGCCGTTTTCGCACGAGGCGAGCGAGCACACCGCGATCGTGCTCGCCAACCTGGGCACCCCAGATGCGCCCACCGCGCCGGCCGTAAGGCGCTACCTGCGGCAGTTCCTGTGGGACCCGCGGGTCGTGGAGATCCCGCGCCCGCTCTGGTGGCTGATCCTCAACGGCTTCATCCTGCTGGCGCGCCCGGCGCGCTCGGCGCGCAAGTACGCCGCGATCTGGATGCCGAATGGCTCGCCCCTGCGCGTCCACACCGAGCGCCAGGCGAAGCTCCTCGAAGGCGCGCTCGCGGACGCCGGCCTGCGCGGGGTAAGCGTCGACTACGCGATGCGCTATGGCGAACCCTCGATCGGCGCCACCCTCGAGCGGCTGTGCGCCACAGGTGCCCGGCGCATCCTGTTCGTTCCGATGTACCCGCAATACGCGGCGAGCACCACCGCATCCACGCTCGACGAACTCGCCCGCGCGCTGCTCGCATGGCGCAACGTCCCGGAGATCCGCTACGTGCGCGGCTTCCACGACCACCCGGCCTACATCGGCGCGCTCGCCGCTGCCGTTCGCGCCCACTGGGCAGAGCACGGGCGCGCGGGCAGGCTGGTGATGAGCTTCCACGGCGTGCCGCGCGCGAGCCTCGATCGTGGCGACCCGTACCACTGCGAATGCCGCAAGAGCGCACGGCTGCTCGCCGAGGCCCTGGGGCTGGCGGAAGACGAATTCCTGGTGAGCTTCCAGTCGCGCTTCGGGCGCGCCGAGTGGCTCAAGCCCTACACCCAGGCGAGCCTGGAGGAACTTGCGCGCGGCGGGCTCGCGCGTGCCGACCTCCTGTGCCCCGGTTTCGTCTCGGACTGCCTGGAGACGATGGAGGAGATCGGCCTGGAGTGCAAGGCCGCGTTCCTCTCCGCCGGAGGCCGAGAATTCCACCGCATCGAATGCCTGAACGAGCGGCCGGAATGGATCGAGGCGCTCGCCGCGATCGTCCTCGCGCATCTCGGCCACTGGCGCGAACTCGAACCGCCCGAAGAATCCGAGCTCGCGCTGCGTGCCAGGCGCGCACGCGCGCTCGGCGCAACGCGATGAGCATCGGGCCCGACTTCGACGCGCCGGCCGAACGGCACGGCGGCGACAGCCTCAAGTGGAACCGCTACGGCGGGCGCGACGTGCTGCCGATGTGGGTGGCCGACATGGACTTCCGAGCGCCGGAGGCGGTGCTCGACGCCCTGCACCGGCGCGTCGAGCACGGTGTGTTCGGCTACGCCCGCCCGTGGGCTTCGCTCGTCGAGGCCGTCGTTGAGGCCCTCGCACGCGACCACCGCTGGCGCATCGAGCCGGACTGGCTGATCTGGCTTCCGGGGCTCGTGACCGGCCTGAACGTCGCCTGCCGCGCGGTCGGCGAGCCGGGCGATGCGGTGCTCACCTGTACGCCGATCTATCCGCCCTTCCTCAGCGCGCCACGCCACGCCGCGCGTGTCCTCGCGACGGCGCCCCTCGAATGCCGGGAAGGACGCTGGGAGCCGGACTTCGAGCGCATCGAAGGAGCGCTCACCCCGCGCACGCGCCTGCTCCTGCTGTGCAACCCGCACAATCCGACCGGCCGCGTTCTCGACGTGGGCGAGCTGCGCCGGATCGCCGGGCTTGCCGAGCGCCATGACCTCGTCGTGTGCTCCGACGAAATCCACTGCGGACTGGTGCTCGAGCCCGGCTGCGAGCACATTCCGCTCGCCAGCCTCGATCCGGCCATCGCCCGCCGCACCATCACGCTGATGGCGGCGAGCAAGACCTACAATCTGCCCGGCCTCGGCTGCGCCTTCGCGATCGTTCCGGACCCGGAGCTGCGCCGCAGCTTCCGGGCGGCGATGGCCGGCATCGTGCCTGATCCCGGCATCATGGGCTGGGTCGCGACCGAAGCGGCCTGCCGCCACGGCGAACGCTGGCGTAGCCGGTTGATCGAGTACCTGCGCGGCAACCGCGACCGCGCAATGGCCGCGATCGCCACCATGCCGGGCCTGGAGGCATGCGCCCCGCAAGCCACCTTTCTCGCCTGGATCGACGCGCGCGCAACCGAACTCGCCGATCCGGCCGCGTTCTTCGAGAGCGCCGGGGTCGGACTCTCCGACGGCCGCGACTTCGCCGCTCCCGGCTACGTACGCCTGAACTTCGGCTGCCCGCGGGCGCTGCTCGAAGAAGCCCTGCGCCGGATGCGGCTCGCGCTGGATCGGCCGGGCTGAGACGCGCGGCGCAATGCCCAGCGGTCATTGCGCCCTGCGGGTTTCGCCCCGACCATAGGGTGCAATAAGCGAAGCACATTGCACCTGCCCCCGCCTCGGCCGCCGCGTGCAAAGAGCGAAGCGCACCGCACCGGATCCCCTGACGCCGGCGCAGCCGGCTTCGGGCAAACCGGCGCCGACCCGAAACCCGAATCGCCCTTTCCTGCGTTCGGGCCGCAGGCGCTCAGGCGGCGCGGCGGGTGCGGGTCTCGGTACGCGGGCGCTCCGTGCGCCGCCGCGATGCGCCCGGATCGAAGCTGCCCTCGATCGCGCGCAGGGCCTCCCGGCGTGCCTTCAGGGCGCGCTTGAATGCACCCTCCTCGCCGTACTTGTTCACCGCGAACTTCACGCGCCTGCGCTGGCCCGAAGGCAGCGGCCAGGACGCCACCCAGAACCATCGCTGCCGGCCGGCTGGACGGTCGCGCGTCTCCGAGGCGCAGTAGCGGCACACGCCCACCACCCCGGAGCGGTTGCTCTTCTTGACGATGTTGGAATAGTCGCGCAGCTTCAACGGCGGATGTCGCGCGATGACCGAGTCGCGGAACAGCGTGGCCGCAGTGAATGCCGGGTCGCGGCCGCCCACGGTTCCGTCGCTGAAATGTCTGCGGTAGATGACTCCGCGCCGCTGGATCGTCACCAGCCAGCCGTGCGTGCGGCTCGCTTCGTTGTCGACGCGACTGATCCCGTACGTCGATCCGTTACGCTTCCCGTTCGCCCTCGCCATCGCCTGCCCACCCGAAACGCGGCAACTCGCCGCTCGGGATGATGGCGCAGGCCGCTCGCGGCGGGCCCGAACTTCCTCACGGAGGACGGTTGCGCCGCCGTGACGGATCGCACGGCGGGCCGATGCGGAGGCGCGGCGCGCTGCCCGCGGCCAGGAGACTCAGCCGCCGCGCGGCGGCTCGTCCTCGACGAGCGTGAGCTCGAAGGCGACGTTTTTCACCGAGCCGGCCAGCGTCGATGCCTCGGCGCGCTCGGCGAGGCGCCGGTTCGCCTGCGAGAAGCGCTGCACCAGCACCGAGACCAGGCGCTCGCGGAAATGCTCCACGCATTCTTCCGAGGCCAGCGCGAGGGCCGGGGCATGGATCTCCAGATAGATCAGCCGGCTCGCCGACACGATGGTGGCGGTACGCTTGCCGGTGTAGCGGTCGAGATACGCGGTCTCACCGAAGGCCTCGCCGGGGCCGAGAATCCCGATCCGCCTGCCGTCGAGCGAGACTTCGACCTCGCCCTCGATGACGATGCCGAAGTTCCTGCCCTCCTCGCCCTCGCGCATGAGCAGGGTGGCGGCATCGACCTCGCGCCAGCTTCCGATGCGCAGCGCCTCCCAGATCTCGACATCCTCGAACTCGGTGAAGAACGCCATCTTGCGCAGGGAAGAGAAGTGCGCGGTGTCCGGCGGAACGTAATCCTCGTCGAGGATCTGGTAGCGCACCGCGGACAGGTCCTGGGCGAACTCCGAGCCGTTGCGGTAGCGCGAGTAGAGATCCTTCTCGAGCGCCTTGCGCAGGATCGCGTCCAGGCCCTCGGGCAGGTCGGGGTTGAGCTGGCAGATCGAGGGAGGATCCTGGTTGATGATCTTGTAGATGAGCTGGGCCGGATTCCTCGCCCGGAACGGCAGCCGCCCCGAGAGCAGGTGGAAGAGCACGACGCCGAGCGAGTACAGGTCGGTCTTCTGGTTCAGGGGATAGCCCTTGATCTGCTCCGGCGACATGTAGGCCGGCGAGCCCACGCCCATGACGAAGGTCGAATCGGTCTCGCTCTTCTTGGCGATGTCCAGGGCCAGCCCGAAGTCCGCGATCTTGACGTTGAATTTCTTGTCGACCAGGATATTCGCCGGCTTGATGTCGCGGTGGATGACCCCCTGCCGGTAGGCGTAGTCGAGCGCCATGCAGCACTTGAAGACGATGCTGACCGTGCGATGGATCGGCAGCATGCGCTCGAAGTTGCAGAAGCGCTCGAGCGGCACGTTCTCGAAATACTCCATGGCCAGCCAGGCGCAATCTTCCTCGACCTTCATGTTGAAGATCTTGATGATGTTGGGATGATCGAGGCGGCGCACGATCTGCCACTCGGTCTGGAACAGCTTGAGCAGGCGCCGGTTCCACTTGCCCTCGTCCCGCGCCCGGTCGGCGAAGCGGATTCTCTTGACCGCCACCGGCTGATCGAGACCGGGTGCCGAGGCGAGATAGACGGTCGCGGTCGCGCCCTTGCCGATCTCCCGCAGCACACGGTACCTGCCGATGAACTCGGGTGCGTCGCTCATGCGATGTGGGGGAGCTGGACTCGGGCTCATGATACCGCAAGGCCGGACGGGACTTGAAACCCGCAGAATCGTCCCCACCGTTTCCCGGACTCGAAAACGAGAGCGTGAGCACGATGTCGGAAAACGAAACCCCGAGCCTGACGCAGAGCGAAGGCGAACCGGCCGCGACCGAAGCCTCGTCCCACCCACTGCCCGAAGGCGACCGCATCGCCTCGACCGAGCAACTGCTGCGGGAAGCGGAACTGAAGGCCGCCGAGCATTATGACGCCTGGCTGCGCGCCAAGGCGGAGACCGAGAACGTGCGCAAGCGCGCGCAGGAGGAGGCCGCCCGCGCCGGGCGTTTCGCGATCGAGACCTTCGCCAAGGCGCTGCTGCCGGTCAAGGACAGCCTGGAGGCGAGCCTCGCCAGCGCCGCGGACAGCCCGGGGAGCCTGCGCGAGGGCGTCGAGCTGACCCTGAGGCAGCTCGGCGCGGCATTCGCGGGCGCCGGTCTCGCCGAGTTCGATCCGAAGGGCGAGAAATTCGATCCCCACCGCCATCAGGCGATCGGGATGATCGAGGCCGAGGGCGAGCCGAACCGGGTCGCCAGCGTGCTGCAGAAAGGCTATTGCCTCCACGAGCGCGTGCTGCGTCCGGCGCTGGTGATGGTCTCGAAGGCGAGGGAAGACTCCGCAAGCAGTTGAATTCGGACGTCCGTTCCCCATATCGGAAGCAGGGTGGGCGCCCCGTGGCGCCGCCGTACACAAGAGGAAAGACATGGCAAAGATCATCGGCATCGACCTCGGCACCACCAACTCCTGCGTCGCCGTCATGGAAGGCGGCCAGCCCAAGGTCATCGAGAACTCGGAGGGTGCGCGCACCACGCCCTCGGTCGTCGCCTACGCGGAGGACGGCGAGGTGCTGGTCGGCGCGCCGGCCAAGCGCCAGGCGGTCACCAACGCGCGCAACACGCTGTTCGCGATCAAGCGCCTGATCGGCCGGCGCTTCGAGGAAAAGGAGGTGCAGAAGGACATCGCCCTGATGCCCTTTTCCATCGTCCGCGCCGACAACGGCGATGCCTGGGTCGAGATCCGGGGCCGGAAGATCGCGCCGCCGGAAGTGTCCGCGCAGGTGCTGCGCAAGATGAAGAAGACCGCCGAGGACTACCTGGGCGAGGAAGTGACCGAAGCCGTCATCACCGTGCCGGCCTACTTCAACGACAGCCAGCGCCAGGCCACCAAGGATGCCGGCCGCATCGCCGGGCTGGAAGTCAAGCGCATCATCAACGAGCCCACCGCGGCCGCGCTCGCCTTCGGCATGGACAAGAAGCCGGGCGACCGCAAGATCGCGGTCTATGACCTGGGCGGCGGCACCTTCGACATCTCAATCATCGAGATCGCGGCGGTCGAGGGCGAGCATCAGTTCGAGGTGCTGGCCACCAACGGTGACACCTTCCTCGGCGGCGAGGACTTCGACCAGCGCATCATCGACCACATCATCGCCGAGTTCAGGAAGGAGCAGGGCGTCGATCTCGGCAAGGACGTGCTCGCGCTCCAGCGGCTAAAGGAGTCCGCGGAGAAGGCCAAGATCGAACTGTCTTCCGGCCAGCAGACCGAGATCAACCTGCCCTACATCACGGCCGACGCGAACGGCCCCAGGCACCTCACCACGAAGATCACCCGCGCTAAGTTCGAGAGCCTGGTGGAGGATCTCGTCGAGCGCACCATCGAGCCGTGCCGGATCGCCATCAAGGACGCCGGCGTCAAGCTGTCCGAGATCGACGACGTGATCCTGGTCGGGGGCATGACCCGAATGCCCAAGGTGCAGGACAAGGTGCGCGAGTTCTTCGGGCGCGAACCGCGCAAGGACGTCAACCCCGACGAGGCGGTCGCGGTGGGCGCCGCGATCCAGGCCGGGGTGCTCAAGGGCGAGGTGAAGGACGTGCTGCTGCTCGACGTCACCCCGCTCACCCTGGGCATCGAGACCCTGGGCGGAGTGCTGACCGCGCTCATCAAGCGCAACACGACCATCCCGACCAAGGCCCAGCAGGTGTTCTCGACCGCCGAGGACATGCAGACCGCGGTCACCATCCATGTGCTTCAGGGCGAGCGCGAGATGGCGCGCGACAACAAGAGCCTGGGGCAGTTCAACCTCACCGACATTCCGCCGTCGCCGCGCGGGCTCCCGCAGATCGAGGTCACCTTCGACATCGATGCGAACGGCATTCTGCACGTGTCGGCGAAGGACAAGGCCACCGGCAAGGAGAACAAGATCACCATCAAGGCCAACTCGGGGCTGGCCGAAGGCGAGATCGAGCGCATGGTGAAGGACGCCGAGGCGCATGCCGAGGACGACCGCAAGATGCGCGAACTCATCGACGCACGCAACCACTGCGACGCCATGATCCACTCGGTGCGCAAGGCGCTCGGCGAGCACAGCGCCAAGCTCGGCGGCGAGGACAAGACCCGGATCGAGGAGTCGATCAAGGCCGCCGAGGAAGCGATCAAGGGCAGCGACCGGCCTGCGATCGAGGCCGCGACGCAGGCCCTCGCGCAAGCCTCGCAGAAGCTCGGCGAGATGCTCTACGCGCAGAGCCAGGCAGCGGGCGAGGGACCCGGGGCGGGCGCGGAAGGCGCCGCGCAGCCGGGCGCGAAGGCGCCCCAGGGAGACGTCGTGGATGCGGAGTTCACCGAGGTGAAGGACAAGAAGTAACGACAACTTCGAACCGGCGGGGCACAGGGACGCGGGGCGGTTGCCCGATCGCAGTCCCTGTGTCTTTGCGCCGGTCCGGTGCAGGGACCCATGGCCAAGCGCGACTACTACGAGGTGCTCGGCGTGAAGCGGGACGCTTCCGCCGACGAGATCAAGAAGGCCTACCGCAAGCTGGCCATGAAGCATCATCCGGATCGCAATCCGGATGACAAGGCGGCGGAGGAGAAATTCAAGGAGGCGAAGGCAGCCTACGAGATCCTGACCGACGCCGACAAGCGCGCAGCCTACGACCAGTACGGATTCGCCGGGGTCGATGCCTCCGCCGCGGGCGGTGCGGAAGGGTTCGGCGGCTTCGCGGACGCCTTCTCCGACATCTTCGGCGACATCTTCGGCGGCGCGCGCGGGCGCTCCAACGTCTATCGCGGCGCCGACCTGCGCTACGACCTCGAGATCACGCTGGAAGATGCCGCGCGCGGCACGCAGACCCGCATCCGCATCCCGACCATGGAGCCATGCGAAGCCTGCCATGGCAGCGGGGCGCGCAAGGGAACCGAGCCCAAGACCTGCCCGACCTGCGGAGGCGCCGGCCAGGTGCGCATCCAGCAGGGCTTCTTCTCGATCCAGCAGACCTGCCCGCGCTGCCACGGTTCCGGGCGCTTCATCGCCGACCCCTGCCCGACCTGCCGCGGCTCCGGGCGCGTCAAGCAGCACAAGACCCTTTCCGTCAACATCCCGGCCGGCATCGACGACGGCGACCGCATCCGGCTCGCGGGCGAAGGCGAGCACGGCGTGGGCGGGGGCCCGCCGGGCGACCTCTACGTGCAGCTCCACACCAAGGCGCATCCCGTGTTCCAGCGCGACCACGACGATCTGCACTGCGAGATGCCGATCAGCTTCCCCGCGGCCGCCCTCGGCGGCGAGATCGAGATCCCGACGCTCGACGGCGCGGCCCGGATCCGGGTGCCCGCCGAGACCCAGAGCGGCAAGGTGTTCCGGCTGCGCGGCAAGGGCATCAGGGGCGTTCGCTCCCACGTCGCCGGCGACCTGCACTGCCACGTCGTGGTGGAGACGCCGGTCGACCTGACCGAGCGCCAGAAGGAACTGCTGCGGGAATTCGACGAACTCAGCCGATCGGACGCCGGCCGC